>Ga0256405_10001302_pt1 | contig 69044 bp, 53 predicted proteins | sample RumenRJG_02DNA_FD_189096 | JGI IMG/M metagenome (GOLD analysis project Ga0256405, IMG submission 189096) | Bovine rumen microbial communities from Lethbridge, Alberta, Canada - RJG_02 | ecosystem: Host-associated > Mammals > Digestive system > Stomach > Rumen | place: Canada: Alberta...
CAATCATTGAGACCGTAAACGACGAGCTGAAGAATGTATGCCAGATAGAGCACACCAGACACCGCAGTTTTGACAACTTCGCTACCAATCTACTTGCAGGACTCATTGCATACAACATGCTGCCGAAAAAACCTGCAATGAATATTGAAATAATTGACAAAAGCAGACTTATTGCATAAGTCTTATATCGAACTCACGTTAAAATAAGTTATCAATAGCGAAGAAAAAATCGTCATGATTTTTCTCATTTTGTCAAAATATTTCATAATAAAAAACAGGAACGGTGAAGGGTACTGGAACTATTTATTGTTTTTTTAGTTTGGCACGCTGAAAACTTAAAATCCATGAAGTTGTTAATCAATACACTTAAAGGATGTGAATAATTTTAACCGACATTCACGATTAAAAGGTTTGTTAGCGTTTGCGATATGTGGCATATGGCAGTGCGAAACGATACGTTTGACATGGTCAACCATCACACATGACAGTGTGAAAGGGCACCTTTCGCATTACGAGACAATACCCATTGTTTTTTCGTCTTTTGCAAGTCGTTGAATGATAGGCATTTGCAGAAAATCTCTTTTCTAAGCGCTTAAAAACAAGCAGGTGGACAACTGTGAAGGCAATGGCAAAACAACCGATTCTGAAATACTTTTTCTTGCAGAAAAAAGGCATTTTGTCATTTTTTTTCATAATATTATTAGCACTCTGATTATTCCATATTTCCAGATTAGTCTAATTATTCAATCTTAACTTTAACTATAAGGTAATAATTGTTGAGCTACAACACTAATCTTTATTCGTTAATTCATTTATCTAATAAAACTATGCACTGTGAACTATAGTTACTTGCAAACTTAAAAACAAAAAAGGAAAACAGTGCATCTGTAAGCCGGGTTCTGTTCTGCCTATGTCAAAGAACAAGGGCAGTGTCTGTCATTTATCTACTTTGCGAGTCACCTCACAACTCTAGCATTCTACCCTCCATTGTAAAACTATTCCGAAGAAACAATTTAATCGGGCGGGCACCCTCAGACAATGGTTTACATGAACTTGCAGCCTCCAGCCGGTACAGCCCGATAATCACTTATCGACTGGTGGTCTCTTACACCACCTTCTCACCCTTACCACATATATAATAATGGCGGTTGTTTTCTTCTACCGTCACCTATTGTCGCCAATAGCTTCCACTTTCAGAAGTGGAGTTCCCTATGCTGCCCGGACTTTCCTCTTGTGCTTAAATAAGCACCAGCGACAGACCGACACACTGTTTTCCATTTGCAAAAGTACAAAGTTTTTCGGAAAAGAATGTATAAACGAATGTAAATTTAATGGCATAAGCGCTTAATTGCCGTTAACAACTCAAATTCGATTGTTAAAATGGGATAAAGATATATGCCAAAATGGCAGTTTAACAAAATTTGCACCTAAATTTGCAGCATGAAATTTAGCAGTATTTAATTCTAAGGCTAGAAGAATATAAAGTCGTAACTATTAAAGACCATGGATGAGTTTATTATTATTGAAACTAATACCATCGTTACAACCTCTTAGCCTTTGAGAAGAAACAAAAATTGTAAGACAAATTATATAAACAAAAAAAAACTAAAAAACATGAAAAAAACAACGAAGTATTTAATCGCAGGACTCTGCTTTGGAGCTGTGATGTTTGCAACGGGAACTTTCATTTCGACACACGCAGCTACTCCTCCAACATCAGGCCAAGTTGACTTAACTTATGCAGCGGAAAAATCACTACCAGCTGTAGTACACATAAAATATGTTCAGAATTCCCGAACAAAGACGGTTGAAGTTCAAGACCCATTTGCCGACTTCTTTGACCCATTTGGATTCTTTGGTAATCCTGGGGGCAACGGGACTCAGAAACGACAGATTCAGACCCCAAAGAGAACTGCAACAGGTTCTGGCGTAATCATCTCTCAAGACGGATATATTGTTACCAACAATCACGTTGTTGACGGTGCTGACGAACTGACAGTTACGCTTAACGACAACCGTGAGTATTCAGCAAGAATAATTGGAACAGACGCCACAAGTGATCTTGCACTGATAAAGATTGACGGAAAGAACCTGCCTACCCTGCCTATTGGGGACAGTGAAAAACTGAAAGTAGGAGAATGGGTTATTGCAGTTGGTAACCCATTTGGTTTCAATAGTACAGTTACGGCAGGTATAGTAAGTGCTAAGGCTCGCTCAATCGGAGCAAACGGTGTAGAGTCATTTATCCAGACAGACGCCGCCATCAATGCTGGAAACTCTGGCGGTGCGCTTGTGAACGCTCAAGGAGAATTAGTAGGTATTAACGCTATGATTTATTCCCAGAACGGAGGTTATATGGGATATGGTTTTGCTATTCCTACTACTATCATGAACAAGGTAGTGAAAGACCTTAAAGAATTTGGAACTGTACAACGTGCTTTACTTGGTGTTTCTGGTCAGGATGTTCACGACTACATAGACATGCAGAAGGAGAAAGACAAGGAAGTTGACCTCGGAACAACTGAAGGATTCTATGTAGCAGAAGTTGAAGACGACGGTGCTGCTGCTGACGCAGGCATAGAGAAAGGTGACGTCATTATTTCACTTGACGGCAAGAAAATCACAAAAAGAGCAGAGATGATTGAAGTCTTGGCAAACAAGCGTCCAGGAGAAAAGATTGAGATTGGCTATCTGCACAACAAGAAGAAGCAGACAAAAACTGTAACCTTGAAGAATGCCCAAGGCAACACTAAGGTTATGAAATCAGCAGATTTAGATGTTTTAGGTGCAAACTTCAGAGAAATCACTGACGCCCAAAAGCAGCAATTAGAAATAAAATATGGTGTAGAAGTAATCAAAGTAGATGCTGGAGCAATGAAGAATAGCGGCATTAGCAAAGGATTCATAATACAGACTGTGAACGACAAACCAGTACGCTCACTTGAAGATATAGAAAAGATAGTTAAAGAAGCATCGACAAGCAAAGAGCCAGTACTATATATAAAGGGTATCTACCCAACAGGTAAGAAAGGCTATTTTGCTGTAGACTTGCAAAATAATTAGACTATCATGGCTATCTGGTTGTGAGTTTTTTGCAATGATAACCATTTTTCAAGACTTCATTCACCATGATAACCTAAACCAATAAAGACATATAATCTAAAAGTAAAGGGGATGCAGCTTTAAAGACTGTTCCCCTTTATAGTTCCTCCTTATTCCTATATGAGAATAAATAATCAAAGTTTTTTTTGCATGTACTAGATTATTGTTGTATATTTGCATTTACATATTAAAGTTTTGGATGTTTCTCATACTCTACTTTTAAAGTTAGAAGGAATTATTTTGGTTCATTTAAATATCAAGGATTAACGATGTATACTTTTTACTTTAAGATCTCTCAAACCTCTGCAGTTGGGTACTTCCGAAATTTCAGTTAATTAATTAATTATTTATTTATTAAAACAATGAGTCATGAGACAACTAAAAATAACCAATTCGATAACAAACAGAGAAAGTGCTGCTTTAGAAAGATATCTGCAAGAAATTGGTCACGAAGAACTTCTTTCGATAGAAGAAGAAGTTGAGCTGGCTCAAAGAATTAAGAAGGGCGACCAAAAAGCTCTTGAAAAGCTAACAAAAGCAAATCTACGCTTCGTAGTTTCTGTAGCAAAACAATACCAAAGTCAAGGGCTTAGTCTTTCAGACTTAATAAACGAGGGAAATCTTGGACTTATAAAAGCCGCAGAGAGATTTGATGAGACACGTGGATTTAAGTTTATCTCTTATGCGGTATGGTGGATTCGTCAAAGTATTCTACAGGCCATAGCGGAGCAAAGCCGCATAGTGAGGCTTCCACAGAACCAAGTTAGTTCGGTAAGCAAAATAAACAAGGCTCTCCATAAATTTGAACAAGAAAATGAAAGAAGACCAAGCATTGACGAAATAGCTGATTCGACAAACTTGCCAGAAGAAAAAATTGCAGACGCACTAAAGGCAAATGGCAAGCATGTTTCTATGGATGCACCATTCTCTGAAGGAGATGAGAACAGTCTATTAGACGTTCTACCAAATTATGATGCCCCAATGGCTGACAACGAACTGGTGATAGAATCACTACGAGATGAAATAAACAGATGCCTGAAAACCCTGAATGAACGAGAACGAAATATTATTCAAGCATTCTATGGAATAAATCAGCCAGAAATGACACTCGAAGAAATAGGAACAAAATACGGGCTAACAAGGGAACGTGTTAGACAAATAAGGGAAAAGGCTATAAGAAAACTTCGCCAAAACACGAAAAACAAGTTATTGAAATCTTATTTAGGACAATAGATATCTTCAAAAAATAAAAAATAAATGAAGCGCACATTATTATTTATCTTAGTCTTGCTGACAATTTCAACAAGTGAAATAAACGCCAAAAGAAAGTGTCTACCATATTTATATTCATTTGGCGTGTCAATATCTTTAAAGGACTCGACCATATACATGACTGATATACAGAAGATTGACAGTATATGGGTTGAAGAGAAAAACGGATTTGTAATAAACAGGGATGACTATTCATACCAATTACGCAACTATTTTGACAATCATGGCATGCAGAATCGTGTCAACCTCGTTGTTTTTGCAAAAAACGAAAAGATAATCGGAAAAAAATATCTTGCATTGCAAAAAAGATATAATAATCCGAAAAAGCATTACATCGTAGACTATATTTCAAATGATGAATTTGCATTTAAATCCGAAGCGCCTACGGCACAGGGATTAGAGCAGAAAGTCACGACAGCGAAGAAAAACAAAAAAAGAAAAGAAAAGCAATAATACTACAACAGCAAAATAATGAAAGACAGCGTTAACTTCTATTCAATAGCAGACTTTCTTGTATGTGTAGCATTCGCAGAGTCTAAATACAATGGAGAACATCTGATCCCTTCCCTGAATTCATTCAAGAAAGGAGCTCATACTAAAGAGAAAAAAGATCATCTTCTTTTCTCTATTACTGTTGACGACACCTTAAAACCAATAAAAAAAGAAAGAAGGGAAAGAATAAGAACTTTCGACACTGGCAACGGCGACACTATCGTTGATGCTGTTGACGATGGGGGTTATCAGTTTATCATAAAAGACATAAGAGGATTTGAATGCTGTCTTCTAATTACAAACAAAGACTTCAGTACATGTAAATGTGCCCTTAACGGCAACTATGACATGCGCAGTTTTGGACTCAACAATGCACTGATGTTAGCATACGCATTTGCAGGAAGTTTCAAAAAGACATTGCTAATACATGCCTCACTCGTAAGAAACAATAACAAAGGATATGCTTTCACAGCAAAAAGCGGTACAGGAAAATCCACTCACGTCAGCTTGTGGCTAAGAAACATTCCCAATTGCGACCTGATGAATGACGACAACCCTATTATACGCATAATTGACGGTAAACCATATATCTATGGAGGTCCATGGAGTGGCAAAACACCATGCTATCGCGACATTAAAGCACCATTAGGAGCAATAACCCGCATAGACAGGGCAGAAGAAAACTCTATTGAAAAACTCTCAAACGTTGAAGCATTCGCGACTCTCCTACCCTCATGCTCCTCTATGAAATGGGATAGTGATATTTTCAATAATATTTGCAATGCAATAACTGACATTATAAAGACAACGAATATATATACGCTTCATTGTCTACCAAATAAAGAAGCAGCAATCTTATGCCACAGAACACTAACAGAACATCAGAGATAAGAATAAATAACTCCATTTTCATTCCTGAGGTAATCAAACTAATAAATGAAGGACATACCGTCACTTTAACTCTCAAAGGTTTTAGTATGCGTCCATTTCTCGAAGATGGACGGGACAAGGCGTTACTTGTGCAGGTAAAAAATCCGAAAGTTGGCGACCCTGTATTAGCAAAAACTTCGTTTGGTACGTATGTTTTACATAGAATAATTAAGATAGAAGGCGACAACGTAACATTAAGAGGAGATGGTAATTTGTCTGATGAAAGCTGTAAATATCAAGATATATGTGCTTCTATCGAAGGTTTTTATAGAAAAGGAAGGACTAAACTTGAGAGGACAGACGGAATGAAATGGAAAGTTTATTCATGGATATGGACAAGACTGTTTCCAATACGCAGATGGTTATTGGCATTTTATCGAAGAATTTGGATTAAAATAATAAACGAGCAGACAAGTTAACGAATTAATGAGACAAACGGCATTAGTCATTGTTCCTTAATCTTTAATCCTAACAGCTTATACTTATAATCAAAAAAAGCATATAATTAAAATAATATATAAGAATATGAAGAAGAAGAAAGGATTTGTATTAAGAGAAATCTGTGGCGAAAACATTTTAGTTGCAGAAGGTAAAGAAAATATTGATTTCAGCAATATCATAAGTATGAATGAAAGTTCATCATATCTTTGGACATCTATAGGTGATGTAGACTTCTCTGAAGAAGACTTGGCAACCAAATTAGAAAAAGAATATGAAGTTGATCATGATATTGCTCTTCATGATGTGAAAACTCTAATAAAACAATGGAAAGATGCTGGTATCATTGAATAAAACAAAAAAAGCTGCAACATAAAGTTACAGCTTTTTTTGTTTTATTGAGTATGTTTTTATTGATGGTTCTTTTCAAATATAGCCATTCGCTCATCTAGCTGAGCATATTGATGATCTTCAATGAATGATGTACAAACTCTAAGACCTTCTTGGTCGGAACCAGTTGTAACAAGACAGATACCACTAACTCCATAATACATTAACTCATGAGCTAACTCTCCGCTTGTCATGTTCTTATAACCAATTGTGAAATAGAATCCGTCTGCAATAGGTTCGTCTAAGTCTTTATCATAGACAATATGGAATCCGTGCTTGCAGAAAATCTCCTTCAATTTGTGAGCACGCTCACCATAAACCATAATATCATTACGGAAATTGTATTCACCATCACAAGCAGCCTTCAGAAGTGCAGCAAGGCCATATTGTGCACTGTGGCTTGTTCCTGATGACAAAGCATAAAGCATACGAGTAGAGAAAACAAGTCCAAATGGCAGCCCCTCATAACGTGCTGCCAAATCACTGTAATGACGGTGGAACAATTTATCACTTATACATGTAACACCAATACGTTCACCTGCATAGCTAAATGCCTTAGATCCACTAATCAGCAAGATGTAATTATCAGTATAATGTGCAACAGATGGTTGGTATGGAGGTTCAAATGGACGACTCAGATCCTTACGGAAGTCCATTGCAAAGTATGCAAGATCTTCCATAATAATTGTGTCATATTTATTTGCAAGTTCGCCAATTATCTTAAGTTCTTCATCTGTAAAGCATATCCAAGAAGGGTTATTAGGATTACTATAAACAACTGCGCAAATATTTTCTTTCTCAAGATAACTTTCTAGTTTACCACGAAGTTTTTCTCCACGATATTCATAAACATCAAAAGTTATATATTTGACACCTTGAACCTGTAATTGCATCTTTTGAATTGGGAAACCAGGATCAATGAATAATACTGTATCTTTCTTCTTATCAGCCTGTGAACATGTTAAGAATGAAGCAAAACCTCCCTGCATACTACCACATACAGGTACACAACCTTCTGGCTTTATATCAACATTGATAAATGCCTTTACAAATCGAGAAGCTTCTTTCTTAAGCTCTGGATAACCTTGTATATCTGGATACTGGCGAGCTATGCCATCTTGGAGTGCCTTGATTTGTGCATCTACACCAACTTTAGCAGCTGGAAGTCCAGGAATACCCATTTCCATCTTAATAAATTCAACTCCAGACTCTTTCTCTGCATAAGCTGCAATTTGCTTAACCTCACGAATTGTTGCCTTAGAGAAATCTTGAATGCCAAAGTCTTTTATTGCATTATCAATAAGTTCTTTTTTTATTGGTGTTGGTTCCATAATATTGCTTTATTGTTTTTATATTATAATGTATTAGAAAATAAAAAGCGAGTTGATAGAAGTTAGACATTAATAAATAATAATCTTAACACTATCAACTCACATATTTCTAATAAATTAAAATTAAGATTTACTTCTGAGCTTCACGACCTAAAGCTAATGCCTTTACATTAGCTTCAACAATAGTTTCTCCCTTTCTTCCGAAAACTCGACGGATAGCATCCTCAAGCTTGTCATACTCAATTCCAAGAGCTTTCTGAGCAGCACCAAGAAGAATAACATTAGCTGAGCGAGGAACACCATTATCTTTTGCCATCGCCTCAATATCAAGAGCTATTACATTATCAATTTTATCCAAGTCTGCCTTAATAGTATCCATTTCTGGATAATTAGGAATGTTTACAAAAGGAGTGCTTGAAGTAATAATCCATCCATTCTTGCTCAGATATGGCAAGTAGCGCAATGCTTCCATAGGTTCCATTGAAATGATAACATCAGCTGCACCTTTTGCAATCAAATCGCTGTTGATAGGGTCAGAAGAAATGCGCAAGTTACTTTGTACATCACCACCACGCTGTGACATTCCGTGAACCTCAGCTTGTTTGATATAAAGGTTCTCATTCATGGCAGCTTCGCCAATAATTGTTGCGATAGAAAGAATACCTTGTCCTCCTACTCCACACAAAATGATGTCAGTTTTCATTTATTTGCCTCCTTTGCTTTCTTTTGTTTCAAATGACGTTGTAATGTTTGCATACACTCACGACGTGGAATAATAACAGATGTACCACGATATTCAATTTCTTCTTTAAGAATCTGAGTAATTTCAGGCATATTCTTTGGAAGAGGAACAACTACACGCAAATGCTCTTCTGGCAATCCTAGACCACGGCAAATAGCTTCAAACTTGTTTGTACCTGCAGAATCCTGACCACCAGTCATACCTGTAGTAAGATTATCGCTAATAATAACAGTTATATTAGCATTTTCATTGATTGCGTCGAGAAGACCAGTCATACCACTGTGAGTGAATGTTGAGTCGCCAATAATTGCAACAGCAGGCCATTGTCCCGCATCGGCAGCACCTTTAGCCATTGTGATACTTGCGCCCATATCAACACAAGAATGAATTGCTTTGTATGGAGGCAAGAATCCAAGTGTATAGCAACCTATATCACCAAATACACGTGGGTTTTCATACTCTTGGAGTACTTGGTTAAGTGCTGTATATACATCACGGTGACCACAACCTTGGCAGAGTGCTGGTGGACGTGGAGCAACATCTTTACAAGAAGAATAATTTTCTTCAACTGTCATACCGAGAGCTTTCTTCACTACATCAGGATTGAGCTCGCCTGTACGTGGAAGTTCACCTGTGAGGCGACCTTTTATTTCTGCATTACCAGGCATTACACCTCTTAATTGATCTTCGATGAATGGTTGTCCTTCCTCTACAACAAGAACAGAATCACATTCTTCGCACATGCGACGAACAAGTTTCTTAGGAAGTGGGTACTGAGAAATCTTCAACACTGGGTATGGGCATCCTGTAGGGAAACATTCATTAAGATAGTTGAAACCAATACCACTCGCAATAATACCCATTTTTTTGTTTTCGCCATCAATATACTTATTATACTGAGAAATAACGGCATCTTCCTCAAGTATAGCCTGTTGTGCTGTAACTATATCGTTACGTTTGCGAGCATTTGCAGGAAGAAGAACCCAACTGCTCGCCTCTGCATTATAGTTCAACTCGTTTTCCTTGCGTGGTTCGTCTTTAATCTCAACAACAGCACGAGAGTGAGCCATACGAGTTGTAACACGCATAAGAACAGGAAGCTTTTGACGCTCAGAATATTCAAAAGCAACAGCCATCATGTCGTAAGCCTCCTGCTGTGAACTTGGTTCGAATGTAGGAATCATGGCAAATTTACCATAGAATCTACTATCCTGTTCATCCTGTGAAGAGTGCATGGAAGGGTCGTCAGCTACTAATACTACAACACCACCATTAACACCTGTCATACCTGAGTTAACAAATGGGTCGGCACAAACATTAAGACCAACATGTTTCATACACACGAGAGCACGTTTACCCATGTATGACATACCAAGTGCCGCCTCCATAGCTGTTTTCTCGTTAGAAGACCAACGACGGTGTATGTCGCGTTCGTTAGCTATTGGCGACATTTGAATGTACTCCGTAATCTCGGTTGAAGGAGTGCCTGGATAAGCATAGACACCACTCAAGCCTGCATCAATTGCACCTTGAGCTATAGCCTCGTCGCCTAAAAGAAGTTTCTTCATATTGTTTTTGTTTTTAGATTTAATTTGTAACATGCAAAATTACTAAATTTCGGGTAATTAGCAAAAAGAATAGTGCTTTTTTTACATAATATGCCCAAAATGCGCATCATTTGTATCAAATTATCACTTCAACTCTCTTTCAAAATGAGTTGTAATCTGACGCAAAAGATGATTACGAGAATTACCTCCTCTTATACTATGATTTCGATTTGTATAAATAAGTTCACGGAAATCCTTATCACACTGCACTAAAGCTTCAGAATATTCAAATGCATTTTGAGGATGAACATTATCATCTGCTAAACCATGACAAATTAATAATGCACCATGTAATTTCTCTGCTCGATTGATAGGGTTTATGTCATATCCTTCAGCATTTTCTTGTGGCGTTCTCATAAAACGTTCTGTGTAAACAGAATCGTAATAACGCCAATCTGTTGGTGGAGCAACAGCTACACCTGCCCTGAAAACCTCACGGCCTTCACTCATACTCATAAGAGTGCAGAAGCCTCCGAAACTCCATCCCCATATTCCGATACGATTTGCATCTATAAAAGATAGACTGCCCAAGTAAAGTGCAGTTTCTACCTGATCTTTTGCTTCAAGTTCTCCAAGTCTAAGATATGTGCACTTCTCAAATTCAGAACCTCTTGCACCAGTACCTCTACCATCTACACACACTACTATAAAACCTTTTTGGGTTAGATATTCATCAAATAAACCTCCCTGTCCCATTGAACCAATACTCCAAGAATTGACAACCTGCTGACTGCCTGGTCCACTATATTGATACATTACAACAGGATATTTTTTTGTTGCATCAAAGTCTATCGGTTTGATCATAACTCCATTGAGTTCAACACCTTCAGATGTAGTAAACTTAAAGAATTCTTTATTAGGCAAGTTATAATTAGACAATTTCTGAACTAACTCTTTATTGTCAACAAGAACATTAAGAGTTTTTCCATTATTATTGCAAATGGAATATTTATAAGGAGTATTGCAATCACTCCAAATATGAATAAAATATGAATAGTTTTTACTGAAAATTGCACTATTCCATCCATCTTCATTTGCTAACGACTGTGTCCTACCTTTAAGGTCTGCAACATATACCTCTCTATTTAGTGCATTTTTTCCAGCAGCCTGGTAATATACTTTTCCAGATTTTTCATCATACCCATAGATTGCAGTTACAATAGACTTTCCATCTGTAAGTTTACGAAGATATTTACCTGTAATGTCATAAAGATAAAGTTGCATTTTTCCATCTCTATCACTCGGCAAGACTATATAATGTGGAGTTATAATTATTGACGACATTGCCTCTTCTGTAACATATTTATCAATCTTCTCCTCTATCAATAGCCTACATTCCATGCTTTTAAGGTCAGCTTCATAAAGTTTCAGGTTATCCTGATGCCTGTTCATTGCATATAAAACAACTTTATTTGGATTACTAACTTGCTTTATACGAGGTATATATCCATCTTGCTCTAAAGGAAGTTGCAACTTGTTTATTTTTGCAGTTTTGATGTCATAAGTCCATGCTGTAACGATAGAATTGTCATGTCCAGCCTTTGGGTACTTATATGCATATTCTCCAGGATAAGCAGAATTTTCATTACGCTCAGGGTTAAGACCTTTAAACATTTGCAATGCATAGGTTTCAACCTTTGACTCATCATAACGAATCCAGTTAACCTTAGTTCCGTCAGAATTAAAAACCATTGAAGAATTGAATCCAAATTCTTCTTCGTTAACCCAGTCAGGAATACCATTTATAACTTCATTAAACTTTCCATCTGTAGTTACCTGGATTTCCTTCATTCCATTTGACAGATCAATTAAATATATATTATTATCACGCACAAATGCAATTTTTGTACACTCTGGCGACCATATAGGATTTTGCTGTTTACCTTTATCTGATAATTTCTTAAGTTCTTTTGTTGCAATATCATATATGTAGAAATCTGCTTTAAAAGAACGTCGATAAACATATTCTGTATTAGTCTGAATTAGGATTTTTTTTGCATTAGGACTTAACTGATAGTTGTCAAAACTCTCAATCTTCTCACCTACAGTATTATTAATATCAAAAAGCCGCCCTACCTCTTTAGCATTTTTAAAAGAATAAGTTACAACACTTTTCCTGTCTTTTGCTATTTGGGCATAGGTTTGCCCATCGCTCAAAGGAGTTACAGCACTAATTGACTGAGGCATGAACTTTGTACCTGTGATGTCTTTTAAGTCTAATTCATCACCAGCCATAGAAACTGCGGATGATAATACTAAAGCAGAAAAAACTGCAAAAAATTTACACTTCATTATATACTTTATTTTTTCTTTTGTTATTTTATTATATGAAATTGAGATAATAAGTAGATTTTGCAAAAGTAATAATTTAAGGTGACTTTCATTAACAATTGAGAGAATTATATTGTTAAAAAAGTCTTAAATAAAGAAGTTTCAGTAATCAATCATTTTTATGCTAAAAGCTTTTTGTTTGTACAAAAAAGTAGAAATACGAAATAATTAATAATTTGCAATTAAATCAATATGCTCTGATTTGGTAATTTAATGCATTTATACTATCTTTGCATTTAAGTTAGATAAAAGTACTTAATATAAATCAAAAATGTTCATAAACAAATACTATGACTAAAATTGCAATCAGTTTATCAGGAGGCGGTTTTAGAGCCGCAACATTCCATCTTGGAACGCTATCTTACCTTAATCGACTTAAAACAAGTAATGGTAAGCCACTACTTGACTACGTAAATACAGTTTCTACTATTTCAGGCGGAACCCTTACTGGTCTTTGGTTTTTATGGGGCAAGTGCAAAGGTATGAGTAATGATGATATCCTAAGTGGACTAGATAAAATACTGAAAAGCAGTGATGTAATTGGCAAGGCAAGCAGAGAGTTTCTTAATGGTGACAATCTAAATCATTCTCTCATAAGGGAAATGATCAGAATTTATGATGAAGAAATATTTCACAATGCTACATTAGGTGATATAATGGACAAAATCGATGATATATCCATTGATAACTTTTCAGCAAATGCTACGGAATTTACTAATGCTACGGAATTCCGTTTCCAAGTAGGAAAGGTAATAGAAACGGCGAAAGGTGGATTTTCACAAGGTGTAATAGGAAATATATTCTATAAAATTCCCCCAAAAATAGCACAACAAATCAAACTATCTGAAGTATTTGCTGCATCTTCATGCTTTCCTGGGGGATTTGAGGCATTGTTTTATCCACGTGATTTCAACTTTAGCAAAGATCCTATAAACAAAGAATATGTAAACTCTGTTAAACCTTTAGCGATAATGGATGGTGGAATTGTTGATAATCAAGGTATTGAGCCTGTCAATTTGATTCGTAAAAGACAAAATATTGATCTTTTTATTATATCAGATGCTGGATGTGGAAAAGAAGACCCATACACATTTGAAGAAAGTGATACATTATCAAGTATCTCTATACATAGGCTAAACATAATTCAAAATATTATAATAGCAGGATTTGCAAGTCTTCTATTATTTGTACCTAAAGGATATTGGACTGGATTTGTAAGCGCTGCTCTAATTATTTTCCTAATTATCAGAATCTCTATAGCACTATCGTCAAGGATACTTCTTAACAAAACCACAAAAAATATTCCTTTTACTTTCAACTGGAAAGGTTTGCTCAATATAAACTTTGCAAAAATTAGAAGCCTTATTGGTTCACGTGCAACCTCAATGATTAAACTAACAGACAATGTATTCATGAAACATATACGTACTCTAAATTATAATACGATATACCAAGACTCTCAATGGAGGAATAGAAGAATCATGAATGCACTCTATGAACTATGCAGAGGAAAAAGCTGGGGTAAACACCTTACACCAGATGAACGTAAAATCATGGAACCAACTGAAGCAGTTTCTAATAATAGTGACATTGCAGCTTCTATGGGTACTACATTATGGTGGAGTGAAAAAGACAGAATAATAGGTAAACCTGCAGCTCTTATTGCAGCAGGACAATACAATATTTGTTGGAACCTTTTGGAATATATTTACAGACTTCGCCGTGACAAAACAAATACGACAGAAGAACATAAACTGATTGAAGAACTTCAAGAACAACTAGAGGCTGACTGGAACAAATTTAAGGAGAATCCACAATTTCTTGCGGACATTTCTAAAATATAATTTTTACATATTACATTTATAAAAATGTAGCCGTTGATATACATTTTAAAATAGGTATATCAACGGCTACACTCATAGTTTATAGAATAAAAAAGTTTATTCTACAGGTTCTGCAAATCTATCTCCATGAAATTTAGCTATCTGGCGCTTAAATGTATCAGAATATCCTGGTCGGTGAACACGAGCACCTTGTCCAGTCTCAGTTCTCTCAAACTTTCCATCTTTTTCGGGTTTAATTGCCATATCATTATATTTAACAATTAGATATGTAGCTAACTGACGCCAACGAGCCAACATTTGCTGAGCAGTCTCATTGCTATAATCTGTTAAATAGTTTATCGCAACATCCTCACCTTGCAAATACAGCTCTAATGCTCGTTTTTCAATTGAAGCTTGACTTTCAAAATATGATTTTTCTAAAGAGTCACGAACGACTTTCAGAGAAGGAAACATTTGAGAATAGCGTGGATAAACCATATTGCTAACCCAGTTACAAACCCAATATGCATTTTTGTCTGAGAATGTAACAGCGTCAGCACCTGGGGTGTTATAACACTCTGGCTGTACCGTATTACCACAATAAATAGGTGTATATGCAACCATATTGCCATCGTCATTACCAAACCATAACACACCACCTATCTGTCTAGGCAACCATGAGCGCATCTGTGCAACATAAGAAAAGGCAGTTTGTTGAGTACTTGTTGGACGCTCATTAAAATATTTCTTACCATCAACCTCAAAAGAAAGTGGCGTTGGACGATATGGCATATCCCATGGACCTGCTGCTATATCATTATCTAAAGCAAATGGTGTTCCTTCATAGTGATCGCGCATACATTCTTCTATTTCCTGCAGACTTACTTTGTGGTCTGGAATTATCCATAGTGGCATTGGCTTTGCACCTTTGACTCTACCTTCTGCATAATCAATATAAGGAGTCATATCTGTAAAATGGTTAAAGAAACTCCACACTCGCGCCTCACAAAAACGGCGACCACCGAAATCTGGCTCTGCGTATGTCATGTTCCAGTTAAATTCACTATCTTTGCCATTAAACCATCCCTTAGAACGAGCAAACTTAACAACATCTTTTGAATATATTACATTTTTCTTGTCTTTCATATTAAATGTTGTAATACGACTCTGGTTTGCATGAGCAGAAATTGCATTGTCTGGAATACGAATAGCAACCCATACCACACCTTTCGAGTTTGGGCCCTTGCCCATCATTTCCATGATCCATGCTTCATTAGGATCACAAATAGTAAAGGTCTCACCACTTGAGCAATATCCGTAAGTCTCTACAAGGTTTGTCATAACCTTTATAGCCTCACGTGCTGTTTTTGAACGTTGAAGAGTAAGATATATCAATGAACCATAATCTATTAGCCCTGAAGGGTCAATCATTTCTTCACGTCCGCCATAAGTTGTCTCACCTATTGTAACTTGATACTCATTAATATTTCCAATTACATTATAGGTTTCTGCGGCTTCTGGTATCTGTCCACGATACTCACCTGTATCCCAATCGTAAATCTGGCGCATTGTTCCTGGAGCATGTTTCGCCGCAGGATAGTGACAGAGATTTATAAACATACCATAATCATCGGCATTATATGTGCATATAACTGAGCCATCAGCACTTGCATCTTTACCGACAATAAAATTTGTACAAGCACTCACATACGTACTTGCAACAAGCATAACAGATAAAAATAATTTACGCATAGTTATAATTTATTTTGTTTATGATATTTAATACAATATCTGGGTTTTGTATTGACTTTTATTTCCCAATTTGTCTTTAGTTGTTATTAATAACTGGCGATATTTATTAATACGTTTTATTGGAGTATCTTTCAGTTTACATCTAAACCTTTCGCTTTTTGCTACTGGTTCTAAAAGTATAAACTGATTGTCAATATATGCATCAAATGAAGACAATCCACTTTGTTTATCAGTAATTCCGACTGTAATGATACCATTATTGGTCCATTGATTTTCTCCTATTGGAACAATAGCTGGAGGGATATCGTCGTAGGCTATTTCATAAGAAGCACCTAAATCACGGATATATGAATAAACATATCCATTATTACACCAACCTCTTATGAAACGGTCAACACCTTGATGACAAACTATATATAACTTTGAAATGTCATCGACATTACTAATCAAGCGCAAACCAAGAAGAGCATCACTAAAAAGAGGCAACGATGTATTGCTAAATGAAATGCATTTAGAAAGACTATTCTTATTTATAGATATTAATGGACTTAATTCTATATCGTTTGCAACTATTCCTTCACGAGTATAAATAAAAGCATCATTTAAATTTATCAAAGAAGGACGATTTGCATAAATGCTACAAAAAACATTCTTATGTGAGGCTTTTGGAATTATACTTCGTTTCCCTCTTACTGTAAATCTATATTCAGCTTTATTGCCAAATTTATCTGAAATAATATAACACAGATGGTAATCTCGCTCCTCTTTAAAGTCAATTATTCCATTATTACAATCTACAAAAATTGCACTCATACGATTACCAGGCTCAAGATATGAACGCATATACCACACATTCGAACGAAGATAATGCAAATAATCACCCCATGAGTTCACTTTTCTATTATCATCAACTGATATTTTAGAAACATTACTATGAAAGACTTCCTGACCATCAACAATCAAACGTGTATCCTTAATGCCATATTTGTTTCCAAAAGAACCTTCCATATAGTCATTTGCCCATATACCAAACCCAATTTTTCCCCAAGCGGTGAAGTTGTGATTCAGCTCATGGGATGTAAATGGGTAAACTTGTTTTAAAGGTTTATCTTGAAAAACACCCTCACCGTCAACTGGTGTTGCCATAAAACCATGTGCTAATGGCGGTGTACTATCAATGATATCTGCATCAATTAAGTCAAGAGGATCAACCATCTCATTCGTAGAAGTGCGATGAATTTCAAGATGTAGATGTGGTGCAACACTTGCACCAGTATTACCACTCAATGCTATTATTTGCCCCTCAGACACAGGAAAATCTGTAGGCTTAAACTTCAAGTCAACAATGGGTTTCTTTTGCAGATATTGATATTTCTGAACTAAAGTCTGAAGATAAGGAACAAAGCATTTAAGATGACAATATATGCTTGTATATCCTTCAGGATGCTGAACGTAAATTGCATTACCATATCCATAAAGTCCAACTGTTACTCTACTGATATAGCCATCACCAATAGAGTGAATAATTTTCCCTTCCACTTGTGCAGTCTTTATATCAATACCACCATGAAAGTGACTGGGGCGTGGTTCGCCAAAATTACCAGCTAACGTAATAGGATAGTCAACTGGAGAAATAAACAAAAATGCAAAAAATATGTTTAAAAAAGAATACACTTTAACATGCTTTAAAACTCATATCTAAGTTTTTTACAGAATGGGTTAAAGCACCCACAGAAATGAAGTCAACCCCACATTCAGCATAACTGCGAATGGTTTCGAATGTAATTCCACCACTTGATTCTAACTCGTAACGATGATTTACAATATCAACCGCTTTTTTAGTATCTTCAACTGTGAAATTATCAAGCATAATGCGGTTTACACCACCATGCTTAAGCACCTCATCTAGTTCTTCAAAACTTCTGACCTCGATTTCTATTTTTATATTTAGGTTCTTTTCTTTTAAATATGAATGACAACGATCAATCGCATTTGATATCCCTCCAGAAAAGTCAACGTGATTATCTTTAAGGAGTATCATGTCGAACAATCCAATTCTATGATTAACACCACCACCTATTTTAACCGCCTGTTTTTCAAGCATTCTCATTCCTGGCGTGGTTTTTCGAGTATCTAAAACTTTGGCATTTGTTCCTTCTAATAATTTTACATAACGGCTGGTCATTGTTGCGATACCACTCATTCGCTGCATGATATTCAACATTAACCTCTCTGTCTGAAGAAGACTTTGTATGCGTCCTGTTACAATCATAGCAACATCACCCACATGAACAGATGTACCATCTTTCACAAGAACTTCAACTCTTAAATCCTTATCAAATCGGCTAAACACTTTCTTCGCAACTTCAACACCAGCCAGTATTCCATCTTCCTTAATTAACAGACGTGACTTCCCAACTGCATCTGAAGGAATACAACATAAAGTTGTATGATCGCCATCACCTATATCTTCCGCAAAAGCTAAATCAATAAGCCTATCTTCTAACTCATTTACACTTAACATAATGATTTTATTTAATATATAAATTGTTATCTAAATCATGATATAAACAAATAGATTCATTCACCCATTCTGTGAAAGCAACTTCTTTTTCTAAAGGATAATAGTTAACAACTCTATTACCATATAGTTCCACAACAAATACCCCCATGAATTTGTCATCAATAAAAACGGAGTTAGAAGCTATTCTATGCATCTTATAATCTATATTCTCATTCATTTATTAATGAACTATCTTGATTTATTGCATCTATTCTTGCCTTACTTTCACTTTTATGTATGCGCAATAAAACTATATTAGTAACATTTAAAAGTTTTATCGTTGTCAGACCATCTCTGATATCACCTTTACCCATAAATATAAAACCACTTACTTCTTTTGCTGACATATTAGAAGGTAATTGTATAGACAACCTATAGTCAGCATCTGAATTTATTCTTTGAATCTGAGACATAATACTATCATTATTTAGTTTTATCGATAATAGTGCAACCGCATCTCTTGAACCTTCTTGAATAATATATTGTGAACGAAATGTTAAAATATAAATATCACCCTTATGGAAAGATGTATCAGCTATAGCATGATATTCACAATAATTGTTTGTGGCAAATGGAGATAATAGCTTTCTATCATTGATGCGCCAGATATTTGCAGTATCACCATCTACAGAAAAAAACTTCTTTGTTTCAAAATCTTCACCACCAATATTTTTTACATCTTTCGTAAAACGCTGTGCTAACTTCTCATAAATTTCCTGCAACCTGTCTGAATGTCTATAATAATACTTCATAGATTCGTCAAATTGAATTCGAGAAATGCCATACTTCCTATATACAGCTTCTCGGTATTCCATTCTCACAGAAGCCAAATCATCAAAACTTTTTCCTCCATTAACAGCATAACCATCTGCCAAATGCAAATCATATAAAATACTCTCCATTCGTGACGGTTCAATAATTTCATCAGGAACTGAAGGCTTACATGCCACAAACAATAATAATGCTGTGAATATAAATCCTAGTATATTTTTATTTTTTTTCATCTGCAACGTCATTGCCATTACTTTCTAGAGCAATACGCAATTCACTACGATAAAACAAAAGTAAAGAAATAAATCCAACACTAACACAAGAATCAGCAAAATTGAAAACTGGACTGAAGAAAACGAAATGCTTTCCTCCTATAAATGGAATCCAGTCTGGCCAATTTGTATCAATTATCGGGAAATAAAACATATCAACTACTCGACCAAGTAAAAAAGGAGCATAGCCAGTTCCAAAAGGAACAAAGCTAGAAACAGCAAATGGTTGTGACTCTGTAAATATTAGGCCATAAAACATACAGTCAATAATATTACCTATTGCTCCAGCAATAATAAGTGACAAGCACAAACAATAACCATATTTAGCTTTTTGCTTTATTTGCTTGTACAAATATACGGCAAGAACACCACTAACAACTATACGGAACAAACTTAGCACGACCTTATTTAAAAAGGTCATGCCAAATGCCATTCCGTTATTTTCAACAAAACTAATATAGAACCAATTAGTTATTGATATAGACTCATACAAACACATATTTGTCTTGACTTGTATTTTAATTACTTGATCTATAACTATAAGTAATAAAATAACAAGCCACAAAATATGTCTTTTTGTGGAAAGTATTAAAGACATTTACATTAGTGTTTACGAGCATTCTTCGATGCTACGCTAAGCGTAGCATGAGGAACCACCCGTAGTCGTTCCTTTGGAATTAACTCACCAGTTATACGATCAACACCATAAGTTTTATTTTCAATTCTAACTAAAGCAGCCTCAAGCCCCTGAATAAACTTTTGTTGGCGAGAGGCAAGTTGAATTAGCTCTTCCTTGCTTTGAATAGCCGATCCCTCTTCCAACAATTTCAAAGATGGAGATGTATCATCAACATCATTTCCTTCTGCGTTTCTCAATTGTCGCATCATGGAGGTATAATCTCGACGTGCTAATGCTAACTTACCATTAATTATTTCGCGAAACTCCTCCAATTCAGCATCGCTATAGCGCTTCTTTTCAGACATAATTATTATGATTTTTTGATTATAATTCTAACAACAAACTCTTCAAAATCAACTTCACTACCATTATTTTCTTCAAAAACAATAGAATCGGCTAAAACTTGAGACATAACATAATCTCCAAATTGTTTTAAAGAAGACTCTAAAATATTATTTGGTGAAATTGTAATTGTAATTCGATCAGTTATTTCAAGTCCATTTTCCTTTCTTAAATTTTGAATTCTATTAATTAATTCACGTGCGAATCCCTCCATTCGAAGTTCATCGGTCAATTCAACTTCAAGAGCAACAGTAAGATTACCTTCATTCGCAACAAGCCAGCCAGGTATATCTTCACTAATAATTTCTACATCGGCAGACTCAACTTTGACTTCCTTACCTTCTATGTTTATAGTTAGGACACCATTACCCTCTAGTTCTGCTATTTGATCTTGTGATAAAGTATTCATAAATGCAGCAACACCTTTCATCAGTTTGCCATACTTCTTACCCATTGTGCGGAAGTTACATTTAACTTTCTTAACCAAGACACCAGAACCTTCAACAAAGTTAAGTTCCTTGACATTAACTTCATTTTTAATTAGTTCTTTAACAGCCTCTATATGCTTCTTTTGAATATTGTCCATTGCAGGAATCATTATACTCTGCAGAGGTTGACGAACTTTTATATTTACCTTTCTACGCAATGCCAAGACCATAGAAGTAATCTTTTGCGCTAACTGCATCCTGATTTCCAATTCTTTATCTATTACAGACTCATCAGCAATAGGAAAAGAAGAGAGATGTACACTATCACATTTATTAGTATGGCATACTGCATTTATCAAATCCATATATAATTGATCAGAATAAAAAGGAGAGAAAGGTGCTAATAATTTAGCAACAATTTCTAAGCATGTATATAAAGTTTGATAAGCGGAAAGTTTGTCGTTACTCATTTCTTTGCCCCAGAAACGCTTGCGATTCAATCGAACATACCAGTTTGACAAATCGTCGTTAACAAACTTATATATTAGTCGTCCTGCACGTGTTGGTTCATAACTTGACAAACTCTCATCAACATTCTTTATCAAAGAATGTAATTCTGATAATATCCACCGATCAATTTCAGGTCGTTCTGAAATCGGTATATCATTCTGTGAGTAATCAAACTTATCTACATTTGCATACAAACTGAAGAATGAATAAGTATTAAATAAAGTACCAAAGAACTTTCTTCTAATTTCTTCTACACCATTTGTATCAAACTTAAGATTATCCCATGGTTGAGAATTTGTTAGCATATAGAAACGAACAGCATCTGCACCATATTTTTCAATAGCGTCAAATGGATTAACTGCATTTCCAAGGCGCTTACTCATCTTATTACCTTTTGCATCAAGCACTAGACCAGAAGAAATGACATTCTTGAATGCTACACTATCAAAAATCATAGTAGAAATAGCATGCAGAGTAAAGAACCATCCGCGTGTCTGATCTACACCTTCATTAATGAAATCACATGGGAATGCTTTATTTTCATCAATAGCTTCTTTATTTTCAAATGGATAATGGACCTGAGCATAGGGCATTGCGCCAGAATCGAACCAAACGTCAATAAGATCAAGTTCACGCTTCATTGGTTTACCAGTCTTACTTACTAAGACTATATTATCTACGTATGGACGATGCAAATCAATTCTTTCGTAATTTTCAGTTGAATTATCACAAGGAATGAAACCTCTTTCTTTGAACGGATTTGTTTCCATAAATCCGAATTCAACAGATTTCTCAATTTCATTATATAATTCTTCTATTGAGCCTATACACAATTCTTCTCCATCCTCATCACGCCAAATAGGCAATGGAGTACCCCAGAAACGAGATCTTGAAAGATTCCAGTCATTAAGATTTTCAAGCCAATTGCCAAAACGACCTGTTCCTGTTGACTCTGGTTTCCAGTTTATATCCTTATTAAGTTCAACCATTCTTTCTTTACAAGATGTTGAGCGAATAAACCAGCTATCTAATGGGTAATAAAGAATAGGTTTGTCTGTTCTCCAACAATGAGGGTAATTGTGAACATGTTTTTCAATCTTAAATGCCTTATTTTCTGCTTTCAAATCCATTGATATAGATATATCAAGAGTTTCATCCTTATCTGTAAAATTTTCATCATAGGCATTCTTTACATATCTTCCAGAATATTTCCCCCATTGTTCAACATTAACATACCCTTTAACAAATTCAGAATCAAGGTCGTTAATAAGATAATACTTACCTTCAAGATCTACAATTGGCCTATGTTCTCCTTTCTTATTTATTAATACAATAGGAGGAACACCTGCCTTTTGTGCTACCAAAGCATCATCTGCGCCAAAATTAGGTGCTATATGGACAATACCAGTACCATCTTCTGTAGTTACATAATCACCAGAGATAACACGGAAAGCACCATCAGTCAATGGTTTTATACATGGCAGCAATTGTTCATATTCCATTCCCAAAAGATCTGTTCCCTTATAATGGGCAATTATTCTATATGGAATAACTTTATCGCCTTTTTTGAATGTATCAAAATCACCATCCTTACCTTGTTCATTGAAATAAGCATTGATTCTTGCTTCAGCCAATACAACAGTTATTGGCTCTGCTGTATATGGGTTAAATGTTTCAATTGCAACATAATCAATCTTTGGACCAACACATAGAGCAGAGTTAGCAGCTAAAGTCCATGGAGTTGTAGTCCATGCAATGAAATATGGTTTACCCCATTTTGTCATTTCACTTTTGGGGGTCTTAATTGCAAACTGAGCCGTTATAGTTGTATCTTTTACATCGCGATAGCATCCTGGCTGGTTCAGTTCATGAGACGACAATCCCGTACCCGCAGCAGGCGAATATGGTTGAATTGTATATCCTTTATACAATAAACCTTTATTATAAAACTGCTTCAGAAGCCACCATAATGTTTCAATATATTTATTGTCGTATGTAATATATGGATGATCTAAGTCTACCCAGTATCCCATTCGCTCTGTTAAATCACGCCATTCGGCGGTATATTTCATCACGTTTTCACGGCATTTTTGGTTATAATCTTCTATAGAGATCTTTGAGCCAATATCAACTTTTGTAATGCCTAAATCTTTCTCAACACTAAGTTCAACAGGTAATCCATGGGTATCCCATCCTGCTTTTCTATGAACTTGATAACCTTTCATGGTTTTATATCTATTAAATGTATCTTTAATAGCTCTTGCTAAAACATGATGTATGCCAGGATGACCATTAGCAGAAGGAGGACCTTCAAAGAAAACGAATTCAGGACATCCTTCACGTTCTGTAATTGATCTGTGAAAAACATCCAATTCTTTCCATTTACTAAGTATAGTGTTATTTGTCTCAGTAAGATTGAGAGTTTTGTGTTCGGCAAATTTATTAGCCATAATTTATTATTTACTTTTTATTTTTTATTTAATTATTTTGCAAAAATACACAAAAAACTTTATTCCAACAAATATTCTTAAAAGACTTAACTTGCATTTAACAAAAAAAGTGGAAAATGCTAACATTTTCCACTTTTGTCTTCTTTTTGAACAATTAAGCTTCTGCTGGAGCTTCTTCTGCTGAAACCTCTGCAGTTTCTTCATTAGCAGATTGTTCAGCTACTAAAGCTGCTTTCTTTTCAGCTACTTTCTTAGCCATTGCTTCATTTGCTTTCTTCTCTGCTTCTAAATTTCTAGCATTGGCTTCTTTCTTCGCTTTTTCCTCATTCGTACGAATGCTATTGAGAATTTGTTCTTTAGCAGATTTCCACTCATCAAACTTTTTCTGAGCAGTAGCTTCGTCGAAGGCGCCTTTCTTTACACCTGTCATAAGATGTTTCATCATATAAACGCCTTCACCTTTCAAAATGTTACGAACCGTGTCTGTTGGTTGTGCACCGACACCAACCCAATAAAGCGAACGTTCAAAATTCAAATCCACAGTGGCAGGATTGGTATTAGGATTAAATGTACCAAGTTTTTCGATAAATTTACCATCACGTGGAGCTCTTACGTCAGCGATAACTATACGATATACAGGATATCCTTTACGACCACCGCGTTGCAATCTGATTTTTGTTGCCATTTCTAATAAAAAATTTAATTTGGTTTGAATTTTTGTACTATTATCTCGTAATAGCGGTTGCAAAATTACTTCTTTTTATAAATAACAGCAAATTTATTCAAGAAAAAATCACTATAACGTAATAAAAAAAACACATTTGCGTTATTAATTTATAATAATTTCACAAATGCAATCAGGTATTTCAATTTTAATTCCGACATTTAACGACTGCTCTTTAAATCTTGTTCAAGAATTATCAAGACAGTTACAATCCATTAATTCCAGTATTAATATAGAGATCATTGTGGCTGATGATGGATCAAATAACGATGAAATCATCAAACAAAATCGTCTTATAAACAATATTGACAAATCAAGATACATTGAAAGAAAAATAAATAGCGGTAGATCCGCTATAAGAAATTTTCTTGTAAACGAATCAAAATACGACTGGTTATTATTTATAGATGGAGACATGTCTATAAATAAACATGATTTTCTTAAAACATACATTTCAAATATAACATTTGATGTTGTTTACGGAGGATATATATTAAAAAAATACAATAACGATCTAAGAGGTAATTTAAGATATAAATATGAATTAAAAAGTCAACCATCTCACACTACAATAAATAGAAAAAAAAATCCATATAAAGATTTTCACACATCAAACTTTATGGTGAAGAAAAGCATAATGCAAGAAATTCCTTTTGATGAAAAATTTCGACAATATGGATATGAAGATGTTTTTTGGGGAAAACAATTACAAATGAAAAATTACAAAATAAACCATATTGACAACCCTGTAGTATTTAACACTTTTGAAGACAATGATTCTTTCATAAGGAAAACAGATGAAGGAATTAGAACATTGTATACTCACCGAAAAGACTTAAATAATTATTCACGAATTATCGACTGCTATAACTATTTACAGAAACTACACATGAACAATTTTGTAGTTCTTATTTTCAACATATTAAATAAAATAATTAAAAGGAATCTTTTAGGAACTAATCCTTCATTATTTTTGTTTAAATTGTACCGCTTAGGATATTATTGCAAATTATCCTCCATGCATAGAGAATTTTAATGCATGGAGGACAATGTCGTCTTAAAATTATATTTAGAGATTAAGATTTATTTTTATATCTTCAATTTTCTTCTTAGCTCTTTCAACACAACTTGTATAATCAGTGTTTTTCTTCATAGAGTTATCTTTTATTTCTAAATAAAATTTAATCTTTGGCTCAGTTCCTGAAGGACGTACGCTAACCTTGTTTCCATCATCACAGAACCACTGCAAAACATTACTTGTATCAGGCATTGTAAGTTTTTCAACGGTTCCATCAATATGACGCTCTTCAAGAATCTTATAGTCTTTCCATAAAACAACCTTTGAACCACCTAAATATTTTGGAGGATTATTCCGGAAGTCCTCCATCATCCGTTTAATCTCTTCCGCACCACTCTTTCCTGGTTTAACAACATTTATAGTATACTCGTATGAGAAACCATACTCTATATAAATGTCCATTAGTAAATCATATAGTGTTTTACCTTGATCTTTAGCAAAAGCACAAATCTCAGCAAGAAGCGAACAACCTGAAACCGCATCTTTATCTCTAACAAAATCTTGAGCCATGAATCCATAACTCTCCTCGCCCCCTCCGATATATTGCTGTTTTCCTTCAGAAAGTGCAACCTCATGTGCTATCCACTTAAAACCTGTATAGCAATCGCGCATTTCAATTTTTTGTTTTTCTGCAATCTTTCTAATAACTTCTGTTGTAACAATCGTTTTAACGATATAATCAGTAGGCATCATCTTGCCCATTGCTTTTCTATTTGTTATTATATAATAAAGGAACAACAAACAAGTCTGATTTCCATTTATAAGAACCCAGTCGCCTTTATCATTTTTACATGCCATACCAACGCGATCTGCATCAGGATCACTAGCCATAACTATATCTGCATCAATTTCTTTTGCATCTCGTAATGCTAATGTCAAAGCCTCTCCATTTTCAGGATTTGGACTTACAACTGTAGGAAAGTCACCACTACGCTGCATTTGTTCTTTCACACAATGTACATTAGTAAATCCCCACTTCTCCAATGATTGGGGAATAAGCATCATTCCTGTACCATGCAATGGTGTATAGACAATCTTTAAATCATGTTGACGTTGAATGACTGCCGGATCTATAGAAATTGTTTTAATTTGTTCAAGATATACATTATCTATTTCATTACCAATAATCTCAATTAGCTGTTTGTTTCCACTAAACTTAACATCGGTAATTTTTACTTTATTCACCTCTTCTATTATTCCCACATCATGTGGAGCAAGTACCTGAGCGCCATCAGACCAATAAGCCTTATATCCATTATACTCACGTGGATTGTGACTAGCAGTAACATTTACACCAGCTTGACAGCCTAAATGCCTGATAGCAAATGAGCACTCTGGTGTTGGACGCATATCTTCAAAAAGAAAAACTTTAATTCCGTTAGCAGAAAAAATATCAGCAACTGTTTCGGCAAATAACCTACTGTTATTACGGCAATCGTGACACACAACAACTTTCAGATCATTTTTTCTCTCAAAACATTTTTTCAAATAATTTGCAAATCCTTGAGTCGCCATACCGACTGTATAGATATTCATTCTATTACATCCAGCTCCCATGATTCCACGAAGTCCACCTGTACCAAACTCCAATTGCTTATAAAAAGATTCTATGAGTTCTGACTTATCATCATTATCAAGCATTCTCTGCACAGAATTTCGTGTTTCTATATCAAAATCAGGAGAAAGCCATTCTTTAGCTTTAGCCTCACACTGGGCAATTAAATCTTTATTATTATCCATAAATAAATTGTTTTATTAGTTATATGGTTACAAAAGTAAATAATTATAATTGAAAAATAAAAAGAAAAAGAATATTTTTATCTTTTTTTGAATGAAATCAACATAAAAAAAGTAATTTTGCAGTTTGAAAGAGTACACATGGATTAAATTAAATAACCATCATGTTTTTTTATTACAAAAACTCATAATATTACTATAATATGTATTTTAATGGAATAATAATAGCATTTTTAACATTCATGATAATAGGTTTATGTCATCCATTAGTAATAAAACTTGAATATTATACTGGTACAAGATATTGGTGGACTTTTCTTGTTACTGGAATAATTTGTGTATCTGCTGCGCTATTTATAGAAAATGTAATTTTATCATCAATACTTGGTGTTTCTGGGGCATCTTTACTTTGGGGCATAGGAGAACTTTTTGCTCAGAAAAAACGCGTTCAAAAAGGATGGTTTCCAATGAATCCTAAAAGAAAACATGAATATGAATAAAACTTATAAAATAATCTAAGTCTATGAGAACGGCTCTTATCGTTATTGGCAAAACTGCAAACAAACATCTTTCTGCTTTAATAAACGATTATAGTGAGCGTATAAACCATTATATGCCATTTGAAATTACATATCTACCTGAAGTAAAAAAATGTGGTAATATGCCAGAAGAACAACAAAAAGAAAAAGAGGCAGACCTTATTTTAAAGAATCTCAATACTACTGATAATATAATATTATTAGACGAGCATGGAATAAACCTGACAAGTATTGAATTGTCAAAATGGCTAAACAAGAAGAAACAATCAGGAAGAAAACTTGTTTTCATAATTGGAGGACCTTATGGTTTTTCAGAAAGGGTTTATAAAAGAACGAATGAAAAGATATCACTTTCGTCACTAACTTTCTCTCACGACATGGCTCGGTTGCTTCTTTGTGAACAAATCTATAGAGCTTCAACAATTTTAAAAGGTGAGTCATACCATCATGAATAATATGCACAAAAGTAACATATCTATTCTTTAATAACAAAAGCACAAACACATGAATTGTTAAAAGGTATTCGTAAATTTTCATATTCATAATCATCGAAAATAAGTACAGAAAATGAAAAATATCAATCACATTGAAAGATTATCAATAAAATATACTAATTTTGCGAAATAATAAATATAAAAAATAAATTATTATGCTGATAGACTATAAAAATGTTACAATATTTCAAGACGATATCTGTGTTTTAGAGAATATAAACTTCCAAGTTGATGAAGGAGAACTTGTCTATATAACAGGAAGGGTTGGTTCTGGCAAATCGTCTCTTCTAAAAACACTATATTGTGAACTAGACATTGACGAAGCAGAGAAAGCTGTTGTTATGGAGAAGAATATTACTACAATAAGAAGAAAGGAAGTTCCTGACCTGAGAAAGAAAATGGGCATTGTCTTTCAAGACTTCCAACTTCTACATGACAGGAGTGTCAGTAAAAATCTAGAATTTGTACTAAAGGCTACAGGTTGGAAAAAATCAGACGATATTAACGATAAAATAAACGAGGTATTAAGTATCGTTGGAATGGAGGACAAAAAAGAAAGAATGCCACACGAATTGTCTGGCGGAGAACAACAACGAATATCCATAGCAAGGGCATTACTCAACAATCCTAAAATAATCATTGCTGATGAACCAACTGGCAATCTTGATTCAGAGACTGCAGAAGGAATAGTATCTCTACTTAAAGATATTAGTCAAAGAGGAGCAGCCGTAGTTATGTCTACTCATAACACAAACATTATTGAAAAATTTCCTGGCATTATCTACAACTGCAATAACAAATGTCTTAATATAGTCAAATAATTTTTATAATAAATTATCTGAAATCGTTATGATTGTAATGAAATTCGGCGGCACATCTGTCGGTTCCGCATCAAGAATAAAGCATGTTGCCAATCTTATTCATAACTCATCAAGTCCTGTCATTGCCGTACTTTCGGCTATGAGCGGTACAACTAACACTCTTGTTGCCATAGCACAAAGTTTCTACAAAAAAGACAAGGAGACTGCCTTTAGACTAATTTCTGATTTGGAAACAAAATATATTTCAGACATACTTGAACTATATAATACCAAAAAGTGGCAACAAGCTACCATTGCCTTTATAAAAGACACTATGAAAACGTTGCGTTCATTTTCTAACGACCTGTTTACCAATTTCGAAGAAAAATGTGTTGTCGCTCAAGGAGAGCTAATGAGTACACAAATGATGGTGAACTATCTCTGCGAAAAAAATATAGCAGCAACAATGCTACCAGCGCTTGACTTCATGCGCACTGACAAGAACGGACAGCCCGATATGACACAGACAAAATTCTTGTTAGAAAAGCTATTAAATGACAAAAGCAAATATTCAATCTACATCACTCAAGGTTTTATATGTAGAAACGCTTTTGGAGAAATAGATAACCTTCAGAGAGGTGGTAGCGATTATTCTGCATCACTGATAGGTGCTACTATCAAAGCTAACGAAATTCAGATATGGACAGACATCGATGGTGTACACAACAATGATCCACGCATTGTTGACGGCACTACTTCAGTATCACAACTAAGTTATGAGGAAGCCTCTGAACTTGCCTATTTTGGAGCAAAAATACTACATCCTACTTGTGTCAGGCCAGCAAAGCAAGCAAAGATCCCTATTCGCCTAAAAAATACTATGCAACCCGATTCAGAAGGAACACTCATCAATTACCAAATTGACAAAGGGATAGTAAAGGCTGTAGCTGCAAAAGATAATATGGCAATACTACGAATCTACAATAGTAACAATATGTCTATGTCTGCGTTCTTTGCCTCCATATCCCAACTTTGTAACAACTATCAAACCACTATATTCATTTCATCATGTGCTGAAGCAAGTATGACAATATGTATCGAGAACAATGACAATATAGAAATGATAATTGAAGACATATTGGCAGTTGGAAATGTTGAGACAAAAAGAGATGTATGCATAATTACTACTGTAGGTGACCTAACTCCTAGCGATAAACAATTCATATACAATACAATGACTGCAATGAAAACAGTTGACATACATATGATTTCTTATGGTGGCAGCAACTACAGCATATCATACGTTATTGACAGTAGTAAAAAATATGTTGCAATGAGGAGACTCAGCCAGATATTATTTTAGTAAAGTATAGAAAACAATTCTAATAGCTACAATATTCAACAGAAAGAATAATTAAAAGCAAAAACGAAATGCAATTAATAATTAGTTGTTCACTTATATTATTAGCAATTATAGCTACATTAACAAATACTTTCCTCAGAAAGCCAAAACAGCCTGTTATAAATGAAAATATAGGCAATGACAAAAAAGAAATAAAAGAATACCCACCAGTGACAATCGTTATCACTATTCATAATGAAGCGGAAAACCTAGAGCGTAACCTCCCATTGTTTCTATCCCAAGACTATTCAGGTAATTTTCAGATTATTGTAGTTGTAGAGAAAGGCGACAGCCAATCTGAAGATATACTTAAAAAACATTCTGACAGCTCTAACCTCTATTTCACTTACATTCCACAGTCATCCCGCTATATGAGTCGTAAGAAACTTGCAATTACTCTCGGAGTTAAAGCTGCTAAGAATGAATGGATTATACTAACAGAACCTAACGTAGCACCATCAAGCAACAGATGGTTACAACATTTTGCAAGATATATCTCTGACGATTATAGTATAATTATGGGATGTACAGTTTACGATGACGAAGCATCAGCTTATAAACGTTACGAGCACACCCGTACTGCAATATATTCTATGAGAAATGCATCTCACTCTACTGCATTCAGAACAAATATGCCACTTGTTGCATTCAGCAAAAGCCAGTTTTTAGATAGACACGGATTCAGAGGTAACCACATGTTTTTAAGGGGTGAATATGACTTCATTGTAAATAAATATGGCAAAATAACCAATATTGCAATTGATGAAGAAGCATGGTGTACAGAGGCTGCACCATCAAAGAAACAGTGGAGCAACAAGCACATTTTCTATCAAGAGACTCGCAGACACCTTAACGGCAAGTTTAGATATAGATGTTTCTTTTGTATAGAACAAATACTGCTACATTTCTCTTTCATTGGCTCTATCGCAGCTATTGTTTTTGCGTCAATTTTCAGCAATTGGGTGTTGCTTGGTTGTTCCATATCCGCAGTCTTGTTACTGTTATCCGTCCGCACTGCAATTGCCAATAAATCGCTTGCATCATATAGGCAAAACATTAAACTAATCCTATTGCCTTTTTTCGAATTGTCTTTAGTATGGAGGAACCTATGGTGGAAGATAAGATACATAAAAGCAAATAAAACCGATTTTATCTCTCACAAGCTCAATAATAGTTAGTTAATAGTTGATTAGAACTTTACCTAAATATTTGTTAACTCCTCAACTAGTAAACTAGTAAAAAATGAAAATACTATACTTCATTATAAGAGAAAAAGGACGCGATGCTGCAGCAGAGCGAATAATTGCGATGTGCCAAGCCGTGAGACAGCAGACAGAAGTAGCAGTAATATCCTATCCTGCCAATATGCCAGCATCACCACATAGTCTCATAACGTTAAAAAATGAAATACTCTCATCACTTTATAACCACATGCCACAAATTGTACATATTTACGGATGCTGGAACCTAGCTGTTTCTTTGATAGTCATGTGGACTCGATGCAGAGGATTTCTTACAATATACTCTCCATATGGGTCGCTGCAACAACTAACAACAGCCAACAATAGACGATGGAAAACATATATGCCGCGATGGATTACATATCAGCGACGGACTTTATTCAGAGCCACAGCAATAATAGCTCAAAGCAATAGTGAATCCGCTCTTATTAAACGACTGTGCCATTCATTAAGACCAATAGTAGTAGACAGAACTGCTACCGACGAAAATATAGCCAATCAACTTATTGTTGCTTATAGCACCTTGATAAAGCGACACACTCTCAAATTCATGAGTCAAGATGAGAAAATTGCAATATTTATTTTTTTACGAATAGCAGCTGACATGGATAATTCATTAAAGTTGAGTAGTCAGCCACTGCCTAAAGACTCTTGCACGCAACATGAAACAGCAATTATTGCAAGACTCTCACAACAGCAACTAGACCGAATTACAAATGTTGCAGAAGCTCAACATATTGCACATCTTCTTTCACAAGCAACTAAACAACTAAACCTTAACTATAACTTCACCGAGAATAATAACACAATTATTAATAATGACAACAATCACCAAGGACTTATCATACAGATGAAGCAGGCACGTCAAAACCTAAAAAAATCGACTTTTACTCTACCTCAACTTATCAGTTTATATATAGCTCTCAAAACTGCAGACTCAGACGAGCAACAACTATGTCTTCAGTTACGCAAATCCCATCTATTGTCATTCGCTTCTCGAATGATAGCCATCCTAAGCGAAACTCTCAATCTTGAGTCTGGGTATATGCCAATGTTCCCTCGCAATGATTTGAGAACTGAAAAAATAAGGCAACGAATATTACGATCTATTATGAAAAGTTTTAACATATCATAAAGTACATATGGGCTACAAGCATATTGACAAATGAAGAGCAAGTTTAGCTTAACAAAAATATCTACTACCAATTTTTTTTGTTAGTTCGCCTTGCAGGTTGCTGAGTAGCCTTTTGCAATCGCTGCTGTGTTTTCTGTTCTTCTCGCTGTGCAGCACGCAGAAGTTGACTAGCTGTACTTTGGCTTAGTTTTTTAATGTTCTGCTGATTTTGTTGCGGCTGCTGATTTGGCTTTTTGTCTTGTTTTTGCTGCTTTTTATTTTTCTGCTGCTGAGATCTAGATTGTGGATTTTGGTTCTGTTGCTGTTGCTGCTGTTTAAGACACAATGCAAGATTATGCCTTGTCTGGTTATCAGATGGGTTGCGGCGTAGAGCCTGCTTATAAGCATCAATTGCTTGATCATATTGTCGAGCTTGCTGACGTATTACTCCTATATTGTGATAAGACATAGCTTGTCTTCTTTTGTCAGTCTCATATCTAGCAGCAGATTGAAATAAATTGGCTGCTGAGTCCGTATAGCTTTTGTTTTTCTTCGCCTGTGCAGCAACAGTTATTGCCAAGTTGTAAAGAGCCTGAGGATTGTTTTGATTCTTTGCAATAGCCTTTCTATAAGAAATCTGTGCATTGTCAATGTCAGCGCTACGATAGTGTCTATTTCCCTGACGAATATAATCACGTGCTGTCTGTGCGCTGACAGTTGTGCAAAGAGCATAAAGAAACAATATGGATAAAATAAGTATTTTTTTCATTTCTGACTATAAATTTTGACTACAAATTCTTAATTTAAAGAATATAATTCCTAAACAACTTCAAGTTGTCAAGTTTGGGGTTTGAGCGTCTGCTTATGGAGAACTCAATAACAAGTACAATTAGTAGAATAATTGCGAAAGCCTGAAACTGTTCATCAGCCTGACTATAAGTCACAGTTTCTATCTGTCCACGCTGCATTTTATCTACTTCTTGGAGAAGACGTGTCTGGGCATCTGATATGTTGTCAACATTGATGAAAATTCCACCTCCAGCCTGTGCTACCTGATTACACATAGGCTGATTAAGACGAGATACAACAGTTTCTCCATTTTCATCTGTAATATAGTTGCCATCTGATGTTGGTATTGGTGCACCACCATCAGAACCTACACCAAGAACATGTACTACTATGTCTTTTTTGTGAGCTTCACTTGCTGCTTGTTCTGCCCCTCCTTCATGGTCTTCACCATCTGTAATGAGTATGATTGTCCTTCCTATATTATCTTTTTGTGTGAAAGATGCTGTGGCAAGCCTTATCGCAGCTGCAATGTCAGTACCCTGCTGAGCTATCATTGCTGGCGAGAGGTTCTGAATAAACATTTTAGCCGAAACATAATCTGATGTAATTGGCAGCTGTACGAATGCATCGCCAGCAAAAACTATCAATCCTAGTTTATCATCATTGAGTTTGTCAACAAGATTGCCTATAATAAGCTTGCTCTTATCCAGACGTGATGGACTTACGTCTTGTGCCATCATTGAATTGCTTATATCTAAGGCTATAATAGCTTCTATTGCTGCCCGCTTGCTGCTTACAGACTTCATTCCGAGCTGTGGCTGAGCCATAACTATAATAACAATGGATATGGCAACAAGCATTAGTATGAATTTAACTCTGCGACGTAAGGCAGATGATCCTTCAACTATTGCACTTACAAGCTGCGTGTCACCTATATTCTTAAGTCTACGTTTAGTTCTGACTACAGCTAAATATTCTACCAAACAGAGTAATGGCAGGATGATAAAAAGCCAGAGAAATATAGGGTTTTCAAATCTGAACATGTGTATAACGTTAAATTATAGGTTAATTACAAATTAAAAATCATTCTGGCAACCGTCTCATTATAGTTATTCGGAGAAACAACTCTGCCAATATTGATAAAAAAGCTAAGATTGAGAAAGGTAGAAATGCCTCGTGATATTTCATCATCTGCTGCACATCCATCTTTGTCTTTTCAAGCTTGTTAATGTCTTTGTATATCTGCTTCAGTTCCTTAACATTTGTTGCTCTGTAGAAATGTCCGTCGGTCATATCGGATATTTTCTTCAGAGTTTCGATATCAATTTCTACTGGTACTTTTACATTTTGAACAATGCCTCCTACTGTCATAGGATAGTTTGCCATATCATTTGTTCCAACTCCAATTGTATATACCCTAATGCCGTAACTCTTTGCAATGTCAGCTGCTGTTAAAGGTGAAATTTCACCGCGATTATTGCTTCCATCTGTGAGAAGTATCACCACCTTGCTTTTTGCCTTGCTCTTTTCTAAACGGCTTACCGCATTAGCCAACCCCATGCCAACAGCAGTACCATCTTCGATAAGTCCACGAGCGGCAATATCTGTGCGAACATGCTGTAGAATATTTATGAGCGACTGATGGTCGGTAGTCATTGGGCATTGAGTGAAAGCTTCTCCAGCAAATATTGTTAAGCCTATATTGTCGTTAGGGCGATCGATTATAAATTCAGTTGCTACCTTCTTGGCAGCCTCTATTCTATTTGGGGGCAAATCCATTGCAAGCATGCTGGTAGACACATCAATTACCATCATTATATCTATTCCTTCTACAGTTCGCTTCCCCCATGTATTATGAGTCTGGGGGCGTGCCAAAATACATACAACAAGAATGATGGTAAGCAATCGTAAAACATCGGGAAGCCAGATAAACTTCAGCCGCCTGCTCTTTGGTATATTTCTAAACGATACGGAATCGCTTATACGTAGATGTGGTTCAGATTTGTGATGCTTCACTACGAGCCAATAAAAATATGGCAGCAGAAGCAATAGCAGCAGAAAATATTCTTTGTTTACAAATTCCATTTTTCTTAAATGTGTTGAGTCGGCAAGTAAAGTGGTATGTATTAAGACTAAAATAACAAAACAACTTTTTTTGACAATCAAGTTGTCAAGTCAACAACTCGCCATATTATATAAGCGATTATAACGGTAAACATAAAAGACAATACACCTATTAACACTTTCAGTACTACTCTCGACTGTCTGCCAGCCTTTTCCTGCTCAGTTAGCTGCGGCTGACTTTCCGTCTCTAACCCAGCTATTTCTATCTTAGTCTGCATTATAAAGTTGATTGCATTATTCATATTCTCACTATTTACAGAACTTTGTACAGAATATTTTGCAAACTTTACGAGGTCAGCAGTATCGAATAGTTGCTTTAACTCTTTAATGCTATTAACTTCTTTTTCAGAATGTAACATTTCAATTATCTCACCGCTTGTCATTTCCATAGCATTGATACCAAAGCGTTCAAACATATAGATTCGAAGTATTTCTGTAAGTCGGGTATAATACCATTTTTGATCGTTTGAAGCATCTGTTTCATGTCCTACAATTTCCAAGTCGTTGAGCGCTTTCTGATGAGGCAATAGTCTAGTTATAGTCTTCTTTATTGTCAAAAGAGGTTTGTTCTTACGATACCTACTTATAAGGAAAAACAAAATTATCACAACAATTATAGCTATGAGAATGAGTATCATGACTGGCATCCACTCAATTATGTCGAAAGGATTACTCTGAATGTCTTTCATCGGATAAACCTTGTCGGCACTGATTGAGTCAAACTCAACTGGTAACACTTTCAGTTTAATACTTTTAGTAGGATATACTTTTCCTCCAACGATGATCTTCTGTGATGGTATCAGATAGACAGAATCTTTAAAAGAAGTAAGCGTATAGCATCTGCTTACCTCTATCAAGTTGTCTTTCAACTCTCTAGTTTTTTCATCTGCAAGCTCTACAACTTCCACTTCAGGCGTTATAAACTGATTTTCGCTGAAATGCGGAAAACTAACGTCTTTCCCTTTGGCAACCTTTGCCTTGAGCGTTAGCCGCGTTTGCTCGCCAATTAGAATCTGAACAGAGTCAAGTTCTGCCTCTACTACCGTTTGGGCTTCTAAGCCTAATGCATACAAAAAAAAGAGAAACAGTATTGACAACCAATGACAATGCCTTGAATTTATACAATTTAATGTTACGTTTTTCATGCCCGTTGCTTGAAGAGGTTTAAAAGTGGCACTACAAAATCTTCATTTGTCGCTATTGAAACATTATCGACTCTACAGTTTTTGAAGATGTTTTTAAGCGTTACTTGCTTATCTATCCAGTCTGCAGCATATTTATGCCTAAGCCGAGAGTCGCTCGTATCTATAAGGATCTCTTTGCCAGTCTCTGCATCACTCACCATCAACAAGCCCACATCAGGCAGCTGCTTTGCAAAAACATCGTAGAGCTGAATGGCTATTGTGTCATGCTTCTTACTGCATAAGGCAAGCTCCCGCTCATAGTCGTTTAAATCATAGAAATCGCTAATAAGGAATGTTGTGCACCTGCGCTTAACCACTCTATTCAGGAACCCAACAGCCTTGCCTATATCGGTCAGTTTATGCTTTGGTTCATACTCTGTCAGCTCCTTGATGATATGAAGAATATGACGCTTACCTTTCTTTGGAGGAATAAATTTCTCTATCTCGTTTGAGAAGAAAATAACACCGATCTTGTCATTATTAAATATTGCACTAAAAGCTAGAGTCGCAGCTATCTCGGCCATTATCTGCCTCTTGCTCTCGCCTCTTGTACCAAAGTCGAGCGAACCGCTTACGTCTATAAGAAGCATTACGGTGAGTTCTCGTTCTTCTTCAAATATCTTCACATAGGGACGATTGAAACGTGCCGTCACATTCCAGTCAATGTCACGCACATCATCGCCATACTGATATTCTCGAACCTCAGCAAACGACATTCCCCTACCCCTGAAGGCAGAGTGATATTGTCCAGCAAAGATATTCTGGCTCAGTCGCTTTGTTTTTATCTCTATTCGGCGTATAGCGTTCTGCATGATTTCTTTTTAGTAAACAAGAACTATAAAACATAATACATAGTGCATGGTTGCACAAATCATAAGTTATAAGAACTTTAACGGCAACTTTTAAACTAGTCTATTTGTCAACTATACACTGTTCACGGCACTTCAACCTTATTAATAATCCTGTCTACGATCTCGCGGCTTGTAACAAACGAAGCCTCTGCCTCATACGACATGCCAATGCGATGGCAGAGCACGTCATGAGCCACAGCCCTTACGTCTTCAGGAACAACATATGCTCTACCCTGCAAAAAAGCCACAGTACGAGCGGCCTTAGCCATATTGATACTTGCGCGAGGACTGCCGCCAAACGTGATCATCTCCTTCAGCTCACTGAGACCATAGCGGTCGGGGTAGCGTGTAGCAAACACCATGTCGGCTATGTACTGCTCTATCTTCTCGTCAATATACACCTGAGCCACAGCCTCGCGCGTGCGCAGTATGTCATCAGTAGAGCATACCGCACCTACGCGACTCTGCACCCCCCGTAGATTCATCCTTATTATCTGGCGCTCCTCCTCTATCGTGGGATAGTCAACTACAGTCTTAAGCATGAAACGATCTACCTGAGCCTCAGGCAGCTGATAAGTTCCCTCCTGCTCAATCGGGTTCTGAGTAGCCATAACGAGAAAGGGGGTCGGAAGACTCATCGTCTCATCGCCTATCGTAACCTGACGTTCCTGCATAGCCTCAAGCAACGCACTCTGCACCTTAGCTGGAGCACGGTTTATTTCATCGGCAAGAACGAAGTTGGCAAACACGGGACCACGCTTAGTAAGGAAGCGTTCCTCCTTTTGTGAATAAATCATCGTACCAACCACATCAGCAGGAAGCAAGTCTGGAGTGAACTGCACACGTTGGAAGCTGCCACTAATCAGCTGCGCCAAAGTCTTTATGGCAAGCGTCTTGGCCAATCCCGGCACACCTTCCAGCAAGACGTGGCCATCGGCCAACAGCCCAATCAGCAAGTTCCTCACAAGCCGATGCTGACCTATCAACACCGTGCTCATGCCCTGCTCTATCTGCCTAGCAGTCTCGCTCTCGGCAGCCATGCTGCCTGCAAAGCCTTTTTCAATTGTCGTCATAAGCTTATAATCTTTTTATCTTTTAAAAGCATTCCATCTCCGTCAGCCTATCCTCGTTTACCACAGAGATAAATGCCCATTCATATTTTACCTGAAAAATTATGACTGCAAAAATACAACTTTCCGCATTATATCACCCAATATAGCAGTTTAAATAACCGAAAAATTTGATAATAACAATTAAACAGCAGCACCTCAGGAAGTATATAAGCAATAAATCGACAACAAAAACAGCAGTGAACTATGATGAACTAAGAATTAATGACTATACAATAAATGTGTATGTCAACTCAAAAACTCGTATACAGTTCACAATAAACTTGTCTGCTATTTTCCTCTCTCAGCCATTAGAACAGCTATCTCGTGCTCGTTTATACCAACCATAGCTTCCCCCAAGTCCTCGCTAAGAGATGCTAGCTTATCGGGATTATCATAGTTTTCCACAGCACATACTATAGCAGATGCGCGACGCTCAGGGTTACCACTCTTGAAAATTCCGCTGCCCACAAAAACTCCTTCGGCACCAAGCTGCATCATTAACGCTGCATCGGCTGGGGTAGCGATGCCTCCTGCAGCAAAGTTTGCAACAGGTAGTTTTCCATCAGACCGAACTAGGCTGAGCAACTCAAATGGCACCTGCATATCTTTTGCTGCCTCATAAAGTTCGTCAGCTGCCATTGAGCAAACCCTTCTTAACTCGCTCTGCATTTGTCGCATATGGCTGACAGCCTGCACAATATCTCCAGTGCCAGCCTCGCCTTTGGTTCTTATCATACTAGCTCCTTCAGATATCCTGCGCAATGCCTCTCCAAAAGTTCGTGCTCCACAAACAAAGGGTACTTCAAAACGTGTTTTATCTATATGAAAGGCATTGTCTGCAGGTGTGAGAACTTCACTTTCGTCAACATAGTCGATACCTATGGATTGCAGTATCTGAGCTTCAACAAAATGACCTAGCCTGCACTTTGCCATGACTGGGATGCTAACAGCTCTCTGTATTTCCTTTATAATCTTTGGGTCGCTCATCCTTGACACCCCACCTGCAGCTCTTATGTCAGCAGGCACCCTCTCTAATGCCATGACAGCACGTGCTCCCGCCTGTTCGGCTATACGAGCCTGTTCTGGAGTTGTTACATCCATTATCACGCCACCCTTTAGCATCTGCGCTAAATTTTCTCTCTTAAAATTTTGTCTTTCTTTCATGATATAATATTTTTTTAGTTAATGAATTGTCTAATTTTTTGTTAAGACCAATTATCAATTAAAGAAATTCCCTCTATCCACAACTATCTATTATGCTTTTTTCTATAACCACCAGGCGTCTTACCTGTCATTTTTTTAAAAAAACGTGTAAATTGAGCCTGAGATGAAAAGCTAAAGTCGTAAGCAATTTGCTGCAAACTCTTATCTGTAGTATGAATGCTTTTCTTAATTCTGTAAATCAGTATGTCATCAATTATTGTTTTAGGCGATTTGCTAGCGACATTTTTTGTTACCTGCGACAAATAGCGTGTACCAATACTTAATCTATCTGCATAGAACTGTAAATCCTTGTATTCAGATATGTGAGTCTTAACAAGGCTAACGAAGTCGTTATAGAGCTGGTTGCTTCTCCCAACTAACCCAACACGCATAATTACATGATTCCTAACGTACGCATGAGCTTCAGCTATAGACTGGTCTATGTTATTTCCCCTTGACAGACCTACACAGACAGCACTAACAAAAGCATTAGAGAAACCATGCATATTTCTATCATCGAATATGCAAATCCTGCCATTTACGACAGAATGATTTAGAATATATTTCTCATCGCTCTTTTTAATAACGACCAACGTACACAAAGGCAGCAATTCATCACACATAAGCTTTAAAGTAGCTTGGCTAATAAGCATCTCGCCCCGAGAGGAATTTATATTAGGATTAAAAACAACATGCTCTGGTTTGCTATGTTTTAACATCCTTATAACAGACATAAGCGTTTCTCTGCTTCTAACCATTCCTATTTTAACTGTGCATGGCATAACATCATCAACAATTGCTTCCAATTGTAAATCTACAACATCAGATGGCAAGTCGAATATTTTTACAATTCCGAGGGTATTCTGAACAGTAATTGAAGTGATAACAGAAGTAGCAGTACCGCCAAGCTCCATTATTGTCCTAATATCAGCCTGAATGCCAGAGTCACCTGTTGAGTCTGAACCCGTTATGGTCAATATGGTTTTCTCCATTGTTTTTTAGTTTAACGAAGCAAAGAAAAATAATTCCACTATATTATTAAAACTAAAGTTCCGAAAAAAGAAAAAATTATTCGCTTTATGCCAAGTAACAAATGACGTTTTTACATTTATAATCCTTATTGTCAGGAAACAATTCATTTCCATAGCAAAGAAATAATAACAATAATGATAAAAATTAATATCAAGGGAAAGCACTACTTAGAGAGCAAATGACGAATAACATCTAAAGGGGCATAAAGCAGCATTCTAGGGCCTGCCCATCGCATTATCTCACGGATTCTCTCCCGTTGAAGACTTCCATAACAATGGACAGTGCAATGTTTACATGTCGTCTTATTCTCCCCGAACTTGCAGGAATCAAGTCTACGACAAGCATATTCTGCAAGACTACGATAAAAATCAGGAACATCGTCGAGATGCAGCTTATGCCTGCAATAAAGACCTATCATGAGCCTTACCGTTTTCTTTTCGCGTTCTATCCTTGTCATTTGTAATTTACAATTTATATCCGTCTACCACAACTACGTTATTTTGCTGTTTAAATAAGCGAACTAACACCATATCCATATTGCGTTGCCTCTTCTTGTATTTTAATTATAGTGTAATCTGCAAGTTTAGGCTTTTTTGAAAAAATCCATAGATAAACATCACATCTTTTAAGTGCATACAGATAATTTTTATCAATCAGTATTACGCGATAGTCTGAATAAAAAGATCCGAAGAGTACATTCGCAATATGGCTAAAATTTTTCTGCCACAAGCCACTATGAGAGTCACAATCGCTGAAATAAGAAATAATTTCTTCAAAACCTGAAAATGTTTTTTATTAGTTAATATACCTGCAAAGTTAACACTTTTCGCCTCTTATGCAAAACTAAAAGTTATATAATAATAATTTAAAGAGTTTTATTAACCATTTACAAAATCTAATTCATTTTATTTACTTACTTTGTGAAAATACAAATACATAAAACACTTAGCTCGTTCATAAACACGATAAGATAGCAGCGGAACTGCAACACCTACTATTGTGTAAGCAATCCAGAAATAATCGTCTTTAGCATGCTCATGTATCACCATATGGCAACCAATCTGCTGCCAATCAAGATGGTAATATATTATCTTCACAATGCTAACTAATTTGAAAGATATTATATGGAAAATGAAAACATATAATGTATTGTTTCCACAAAATACAAGAAATCTCTTCAGAACAGTATCATGTAAATCTATTTTCCGACTAATAATATATAACATAAAGAAACCACTAATAGCAGGGACTGGCAATTTCACGAATTGCAGGAACGTTGCATTCCATGCCATATTTGACGGAGCATATTCTGCAAAAGCTAGGACAATACCAAACAGTAAAGCAACCAACCACCAAGACGGCTGAATCTTATTTAAGCGATTTTGCATCAGAAATCCACATCCTATAAAGAAACACCCCATAAGATCCCTATATCCACCCTGCGCAATAGAATTTATAGTAAGCCTTTCCGATGTTTTCCAGGCGCAGAGCAGAAGCATTATAACGCATACCATGATGCCAGTTTTCGTAACTTGATGTTTTGATATACCACAAAGATTATCAAACTCTTTTAAGCGAAGAGAATAAACTAATTTGAATACGACTAGATATAATATGCTGCCAACAAACAATGCTCTGAAAAACCAAAATGCACCAGCAAGAAACACATCATACCCACCCATGAATGTTATAATACTCCACAAATTTTGCTGCATCTGATGCCAAGTATATGGATGTGCAACTCCTCCAGAAGCATTACCATACTGTTCATTCATTACGCCAAGATCAAACATAAAATTGTGAATAATTAAGAAAAAAAACGACCACTTCACAAAAGGCCAGTAAATACCCTTAATCTTCTTCTTCAGAAAAGTTGCCTCATCATTTATATACTTCAAAGAAAAGAAATACCCTGACGTTATAAAAAACAATGGCATGTGAAACTCATATATAAACCTGCCTATATGACTAGGACACTCTGCATGGCCCATCACCATCAGAATTATTGCAATACCCTTACATATCGAGATTGAAGTATCTTTCATTTTTCTTCTATAATTATATGGGATGATAAATTCAGCTTGATAATAATAAAAAAGAAACCTACTAAAATAGCAGGTTTCTAAAATTGACTGCGGAGAGAGAGGCTTGTGAACCAAACTCTCGTATCTCGTTGTATATAAATCTTCTATATATTTTGACAAATCATCTATGTAGCATTTTTGTAGCAGTACTTTGACTGCTTAATGACTACCATTCTGACTACCTTTTGAAAGCACAACTGCTCTCTTTTCTTGGGTACAAAGGTATATAAAATTGTACTAATCTCCAAATCTTTGTGCCATAAATATTTAGACTTGTTGTTGCTACACTTTCCAGTGCAAGGTGCAAGCCCCTATATATAAGGGGACTTGCACCTTGCACTGGGGTCCTCTATAAAAGCAATAATAATTGCATAAATACAAAAAGGAAATAAAATGTTTCAGATTAAATCCGTTATATTTGTTGGTACACTGTGTATTCCGCTACTAATAAACGAACTTGCACCAACTGCAAGACGGATTGCATAGTGTGCAACTATTTGCATGTAGCGGGTTGCTCTTGTAACGGTGCTTTAGTAACTTTATAGATATGAATAAGTTATTGGAAATGCTGAGACTGGCAAGAGTAAGAAAAGGATATTCTCAGGAGTATCTTGCTGGAATTATGGGAGTTAGCTCCAGTCGTGTGTCTCGCTGGGAAACAGGAAAGACAGAGATGAATCTTCAACAGATTCACGTGTTTGCTACAAAAGTAGGAATTAGCCCGAGTAAATTGTTTGGCTTTCTTGCACGTAATGGGCAGGCTGAGCCTACACCAATAGCAGAAATACACATTGAGGTTTTTACGGAGGAAGCCTTCAAGAAACTCTCACAAGTAGTACACGAACTTGGAATGGAGCATGTAACCATCTCAACCAAACGACTGACAGTATGGAAATAATCGCAATAGAAAGCCAAGCCTATCAGGATCTGATAGACAGGCTCAACCGAATAGAGCAGTACGTTGAGCGGACCTCTCATCTTATACAGGATATAGATGACGAGCTGGAAATGACCACCAAAGACCTTATCGGGACTCTGAATGTTTCAGAGTCCACCCTTTACCGTTGGCGCAAGAAACAGTTGGTGCGGTATCGCTACACGGAGAGTGGTGATGTGCGTTACTTCTTTAAGTCAATTCTTATTGCCGTAAAGTGCAACCGCCTCCGTGTTTCAGGCATGAGAAACGACGAGGTTCTTGGTCGGCTCAACCGTTTCAAGGACAATCTTATCATGAGTTCATGCCTTAACCCTAAAACCCGGCAACTATGATAGATAAGGAGCAGATACTATCACTTACACAAGGGGGGCTTAATGTCTTTTCCCATTTCCTTGGCTTTGAGGTGAACCTTCACCGTAACTTCCGCAGTCCTTTTTATGACGACAAGCGGGCTTCATGCCATATCTACTATGATAGGAAAACTTCTTCCTATAAGTTTTATGATCATGGGAATACCACCTATTCGGGGGATTGTTTCTGGTTTGTGGCAACCATGCGAGGCTTAAATCTGAAAATCGATTTCACCGAAGTCTTGAAAATCATCGTCCAAGAACTTGGACTGTATTCCTTGTATGACGGTGAGAAGTATGGCAAGCGTGCTGCACTGACCCATAAAAGCCCTATCGTTTTCAGCCCTAAGGCTGACATTACCCAAAATACGGAAGAACGCCCATACAGTTTCGAGATACAGCCTTTTGACGATGGACTGCTGAACTATTGGGCACATTACGGTATCCATGAGGATACACTTCGAAATTTTCGGGTACGAAGCCTTAAACGGTATGAAAGCGTATCTGCTGAAGGCAGGAAGTTTGAACTTCACAGTTCACCGACAGAGCCGATGTTTGCCTATATCGGAAACGGCTATGTCAAGATATACCGCCCTCACAGTCCGAAAATCCGCTTTCTCTATGGCGGACGGATGCCTGCCACCTATTGTTTCGGTATGGAGCAGATCCCCACCAAAGGAGATATGCTTTTCATAACTGGTGGGGAAAAGGATGTTCTCTCGTTGTATGCACACGGCTTCAATGCGATTTGCTTCAACAGTGAAACGGCACAGATACCTACAAGTATCATTGAGAGCCTTCAGCTTCGTTTTAGGCATATCATACTCTTGTATGATGCGGATGAAACAGGTGTACGGGAGGCGCATAAACAGGTTGAGCATTTAGCAGAATATAAGGTCTTGAATCTTTCACTTCCGCTCAGCGGAACCAAGACAGAAAAAGACATTTCCGATTTCTTTGCCTTAGGCAACGGAGCGAAGGAACTGAAAGAACTGCTTGCCAAGATGTTTACAGACCTATACAGCCAAACTATGATGATGCTTCGCTCCTGTGAGATAGATTACGAGAATCCACCGGATATTTCCAAATCGGTTGTGGCGGTGAATGGCGTTCCGCTGGGAACACAGGATAACCTGTTCTGCATCACCGGAGGTGAGGGCACGGGCAAGAGTAACTATGTAGGAGCCATCCTTGCCGGAGCATTGGGAGAAGAACGGCTGCCAATAGAGAGAACCTTGGGATTGGAGATTACCGCCAATCCCAAAGGCTTGGCTGTACTGCACTATGACACAGAGCAGTCCGAAGCACAGCTCCACAAAAATCTGGGTAAGACTTTGCGCCGGGCTTCATTGAAGGCAGTGCCGGAGTTTTACCATTCCCTGTATCTCGCCTCTCTGTCCCGTAAAGACAGGCTGAAACTTATCCGCGAGAGTATGGATTTGTTTCACCACAGGCATGGAGGTATCCATTTCGTGGTGATTGACGGCATAGCCGACCTGATACGTTCCGCCAATGATGAAACGGAGAGCATAGCCATTGTGGACGAACTTTACCGCTTAGCAGGGATTTATAATACCTGCATTATCTGCGTGCTGCACTTCGTACCGAATGGCATCAAACTCCGTGGGCACATCGGTTCGGAGCTTCAACGCAAGGCGGCAGGTATTCTCTCCATAGAGAAAGATGACAATCCCGAATTCTCGGTCGTAAAGGCGTTGAAAGTCCGTGACGGAAGTCCGTTGGATGTACCGATGATGCTTTTCGGCTGGGACAAAGCTGAGGACATGCACGTCTATTGCGGTGAGAAATCCAAGGAGGACAAGGAAAAGCGCAAGACCGATGAACTGATTGGCGTTGTCAAAGAAGCCTTCCGAAGTTCTTTCAGGCTCACTTACCAAGAACTTTGTGAGATTCTGATGCGGGAAATGGAAATCAAGGACAGGACCGCGAAGAAATATATCGCCTATATGAAAGAACAACATATCTTAACACAAGATACCAATGGTAACTATCAAAAAGGAGAACTATGCCGTACATAGATTATAAAACTGAAGATACATGGCAGAAACGCCTGTTCGACAAGCTGAGGAATGTCGAGGATAAACTCGACCAGCTGCTTGTCCTGCAAGAGCAATCCGTCGATACGACTGTCCATCCACCCTTGAAACCCGAATATCTGGACATCATAGATGTTTCTAAAATCTTGAAGGTAGAGCAAAAGACCATTTACAACTGGGTTTGGGCAGGGAAAATCCCCTATCTCAAGGCCAATGGACGATTGCTTTTCCTTCGGGAAGAGATAGATGAAATGGTACGGAAGCGAGATGGTTGGTAGCAGCAAGGTAATATGCAAATATGTTAGATTTTGGCAATTTATTTGTTTTATTGCCAAAATCTAACTATCTTTGCACCGAACCATTTGTGATAGCAGAATGAACGTCAATAATATCATTATAGATTTTGCAAATACCAACAAGGAATTCAGGACGAACGACTTGTATGAGAATCTTTCTGGAAAAATTGAAATTTCCAAGAAGATGCTGTCTTGGCATTTACGCAAGCTGATGGATGAAAGAAAAATATTCAGAATAAGCAAGGGGGTATATACGACTACCCCAAAAGCTATTTTCCGTCCGGTTCCCAATGCTCACTCCATTCGGTTGTACAAGAAATTAAAAGCGGAATATCCGTTATTGGACTTTTGCGTGTATAACGGCGAAATCCTGTCCGACTTACAGCATCACCTGTCATACAACAACAATATCTATATAGAAACGGAGCGTGATGCCGCTGAAACCATATTCCACTTTGTACAGGATATGCACGAACGCAGTTTCCTTTCGCCAAAGGAAGACGTGATGTCCGATTATATCCGGCTGGATAAAAGAGCCTATATCGTAAAGCCTCTTGTTTCAGAGTCCCCCATGCAGGAAGTAAACGGCATCAATGTACCGACTATTGAAAAGCTTTTAGTCGATATTCAATGCGACAGGGATTTCTTCTACCTGCAAGGTCAGGAAGTCCTGCACATGATGCGGAATGCTTTTACCAACTATAACGTGAATGTAGGAATGCTGCTGCGTTATGCCTCACGACGCAACATAAAACCACAAATCGAAAATTATATCAAGGAAATTGTATGATCAAGAAAGAATGTATGACTACAGAATGGATAAAGTCCATATCCGTACGTAACAAATATAAAGACCTGAACCTGATAGAGAAAGTCATCAGGGCAATGTCCCTGCTGGAGATGCTGAAATTATCTGGTTGCCCATTCTGCTTTAAGGGCGGTTCGGCTCTGATGCTTATTCTGGGCGAGTCTGCTCACCGGTTATCCATAGACATTGATATTATCTGCCCGCCTGGGACGAATATTGAGCTTTATCTGAACGATATAGAAAAGTTCGGATTCATATCCAAGACCCTTGAGGAACGGCAGCAGAGGGACACGAATATTCCCAAAAGCCACTCGAAATTCTTTTATCACATCGCTTATAAGAACGATGATAAACCTGCGTATATACTGCTTGATGTCCTATACGAGGATTTACAATACCACGCTACAGAAGAAGTTGAGATTAAAGGGCCTTTTATAGAATTGGACGGTGATCCATTGAAGGTAACCGTGCCATCAGCTGACGACATTCTCGGTGATAAACTTACTGCATTTGCCCCCAACACCTCAGGTGTTCCTTATATCAAGGGAGGCAGAGACCGCTCGCTGGAAATCATCAAGCAGTTATATGATGTAGGCAGACTGTTTGAGCATACTGACAACTTCCTGCACACTAAGGAAACTTTCACCCAAATCGGGAAAATAGAATTGCAATACCGTGGCTTGCCCGCTGAGCTGTCACTCATTTATGAGGATATTCGGGAAACCGCCTTGTGTCTGGCTACCAGAGGGCAAATGGGTAAAGGCGATTTCAAAATGCTGCAAAGCGGCATTAAGAAAATAGACGGCTACATCTACAAAGGGAAATATCGCATAGAAGATGCTATCGTAGATTCGGCCCGTGCAGCTTACCTTGCCACTTCAATAGAAAAATCAAACACAAGAATTGAGAAATACGATGGAAATCCGAACATCATACTTGCCATGGAATTGTCTCCTTCCGTCAATAATAAACTCAACAAATTGAAAAAAATATTGCCGGAAGCCTTCTTCTATTGGGTCAAGACGAGTGAGCTATTATAAAAGTCAGTTAGATTTTGGCAATAATTTCTATTTATTGCCAAAATCTAACTGACTTGATAATAATTATCATCAATGTATTTCTATTAGTGTCTCCATTTGGGTCTGGAGTTTTGTGAACGGTAGTCTTCTTCCTTGTCTTGAGCAGTATAACTCTCGTTCTTTATTTCGGATGACTGTTTATTGTCGGACAAGTTCGCTCCTTGCTTCATTTCCTCCGTTTCCTCTTTTTCCTCCTCCGGCGGTGCAAGCGTAAGCGCAATCTTTCTGTCAAGTTCTGCTGCCTCCCCTTTGAGCGTACGCAGATCGTCCTCTTTCTTCCAAGAACTATTGGCAATGTTGGTGTAAACGTCCTTGTTGGCCACAACCTTTGCCATTTCCTTCTCATGCGACTCTATCACCTTCGGGATACGCTCCAAGGCATTAACGAAGTTCTCACAGGCAAGTTTCGGATCTGTTGCCAACTTACCATTATTATAGGTATAGTAGATACTCTCCTGTCCCTTGACAAAGAAGCGGTTCACCGAGCAATCGAATAGGTCCTTTGAGCTGCTCTCCGTCTTGACCATGACGGAAAAGCCGTAAATCTCACCGATTTTGTTGTACTCGCCCTTGGTGCGTGCCTTCTCGTCAATCTCATGCAAGCGGGCGGCAATGACCTTAATGTCCGTGGAGTCCTCCACACCCTTTATCGTCAGTTTATTGACGGGCAGTCCCTCCTTGTCACGCTCCACACGCTGCTCAAAGAGAGCCATGTCCGCCTTAGCCTCCTTAATCTTGTCCGAATGGAAGGACACGGAACTGTCAATTTCCGCCAACTTCCCTGTCGCTGCATCACGCTCACGGAGGAAGTTCTTGCGCTCGGATTCCAAGGTGGCAATCTTCTTGTCCAACCTTGCCTTCTCCAAGAGGTCAGTATTACCCGAAAGCACCGCCACGTATTCGGAGAAATTCATTCCACTGTCCTCGTCCATCGAACCCTCGTCGATGGTACGGCTGCCCAGCGTGTTTGTCTTCAGCTGGTTGATGAAAAGCTGCTTGTTATGCAGCAGATTGAACTTGTAGCTGTCCAGCGACCGCTCCACGGCATAGATGATGACATCGACCTTATTATCCGCAAACTCCTTGGCGATAAGGTTTCCCTTACGCACGGCACGCCCGTTGCGCTGTTCCAAGTCCGATGGTCGCCAAGGCGTGTCAAGATGATGGATAGCCACGGCACGCTGCTGTGCGTTCACGCCTGTTCCCAACATCGAGGTAGAACCGAAGATAATACGGATGTCGCCACGGTTCATGGCGTCCACCATCGCCTTCTTTGCCTTTTCGTTCTTGCACTCCTGAATAAAACGTACCTCGTAGGACGGGATATGGTAGTCCTCCACCAACTTACGCTTTATCTCGCTGTACACGTTCCATTCTCCGGGCTTGTAAGTACCCAAGTCAGAGAACACGAACTGCGTTCCTTTCTGTGCATCGAATTTCCTGTAATAGTCGTTGAGCAACTTCGCACAATGGCTCGCCTTATTGTCGGTATGATCCGAATACCCCTCCAAATCTATCATGCGTAAATCTAAGCTCATCTTCCTCGCGTAGTCTGTGGCGATAAGCATCTTTGCTTTTTCCTCGCTCTCGCTGAGCGGCGCACGTCCCAAGAGTGTGGCATTGCCCGTCTTGGCGAACTCCATCAGCTTGCCGATGAACTCTTCCTGCTCCGGCGTTGGCGGTATGTTGTGCAGTATCTCGTTCTTCTCGGGGCGGTCGATACCGATGTCCTTAGCGGTACGGAAGTCGCATATCTCCGCATAGAACGCCGCAAGCTCCGGCACCTTGATAAAGGTGCGGAACCGCTCCTTCTGGATAATCTCATTGGTGATGGAGAACTCATAGTCGGTCGATTTCTTGGCAAAGACCGCTGCCCATGCATCAAAGCTGTTGATACCTTGCCTTTCCAATGCCTGTGGGCGCAGGTACTTAAACAGAAGATACAATTCTGTCAGTGAGTTGCTGATGGTCGTTCCCGAAAGGAAGGTTGCCCCCAAGTCCTTGCCCGACCGCTCCTGTATGGTGCGGATGGCAAAGAGCATGTTCAGGGCACGCTGTGAGCCGTCGGGATTGCCCAAGCCCGACACCCTGTCGTGGCGGGTGTTGAACATCAGGTTCTTGAATTGGTGACTTTCATCGACAAAGAGGTGGTCAATGCCCATCATCTTGAAGTCCACGGCATCGTCCTTTCTCTCGGCGATGCTGTCCTGTATGTTCTGTAACTTCGCTTCAAGCGTCTGCTTGCGCTTCTCCAATCCTTTGAGCATACCACGGGAGATGTCGGCTCCCTGCCTACGCAGGACTTCGAGGTTCTCCTCCACGGAGTCCATCTCCTTCTGCAGGATAGCCTCCTGTATCTCCAGTGCCTGCGGTATCATTCCGAACTGCTCGTGCGTGAGGATGATGCAGTCCCAGTCATTGTTCTTGATGTCGTTGAAGATGCGCTGGCGGTTCTGCTTGCTGAAATCGTTCTTGCCCGGATAGAGAATCCTCGCATTGGGATAAGCCTTTCGGAACGTGTCTGCAATGTCGAATACGTTTGCCTTCAGTCCGATAATCATCGGCTTGTTCGCCAGTCCCAACCGTTTCATCTCGTAGGCTGCCGTACACATGATGAGCGTCTTGCCCGCTCCCACCTCGTGATCGCAGATACCCCCGCCGTTGGTCTTGAGCATCCATACGGCATCCTTCTGGCTTTTGTAAAGGCCGGCTATGCCCAACCGTTTGAGGTCAAGGTCGGGAAAAGTCTGATGCGTGCCGTCGAAATTAGGTCGTACAAAACAGTTGAACAGACGATTATACCTATCCGAGAGCTGCTGCTTGAATGTGTCGGGTGTCCGTCCGAGCCAATCGACAAAGCCCTGCCGTATCTCCTCAATCTTGGCGTTCGCCATCTGTATGGCGTGCCCGTCGCGCACTTTTATCGTCTTCTCGTTGCCCTCGGCATCAAGCACCGTCTTACTCTTGTTGATGTCGGGTATGGTGTTGTGCAGGGCGTGCTTGAGGAGGTTGATGCCGTCATAGCGGCGAAACTCTCCCCGGACGGCATACTTGTGCCAGATATTGGCATTCGTATGGTCACAGACAATGGAATACTCGTCCATGTTGGAGTGGTAGGACACGCTGATGTCCGTCTCAAAAAACTCCGAGGCGAACCTGCCATAGACCTTGGCGGGTATCCAACGCTCACCGAGGTTGAAGTCAAGGTCTGCAAAGGGAATCGGTGTCGGCGTGGCGGCACGCAGGGCGGCAAGGCTCTGCTTCGCTTCCTCATGCTCGGGATGGTCCAAGAGCCACGACTCGATGCGCTCCGCCTTCTCTATCACGTTGCCAGAAATGAACTTATCGGCTACCTCGTAGCCGTCCTCCTCGGGATTGTAGAAGATACGTCCCTCCAAGGCGGACAGCATATCACTTTCCTCCATGTCGGGAAGCAGGGAACTCATATAGTCAATCTCCACCGTGCCGTACTTGTTGAGCGATGCGCCCAATGCCTCCATCGGGTCTGCGGCAACGGACAGTTCGGAGGTTGCAAATGCCGTGGGATGGTCGAAGATGTCCGCCTTGATGTACTTGCCGTTCTCGGAGCGTTCCAAGAACAGCATTTCCATGCCCGTGGCATCCATTTTTATCACATCGGTGTTTGCCTTCTGGTTGAAGTAGCCCCAGCGTAGGACATAGCCGTCATAAAGGCGGTTGAGCTTCTCGCGTTCCTCCCTGTCCTCGGTCCGGTTGTTTGCCTCATAGTCATAGAGGCGGTGGTAACTTTCCCTTATTTCTATATAGGCTTTCAGCCGTGAGATTTGCGCATAGGGCAAGTCCATCGGATTGAAAGTGGGATGTCGCTTCAAGTCGGAGAGAAAGCCGACCTGTCCCTTCTGCACGACGATGGAGCCGTCCCTCAAATGGGCATCGGGTGATGAGAGAAAGGGACGGGGTGAGGCATCAAACTCTTTCTTGACTTCCACTATCGGCTTCGGGCTACGCTCTTCGGCTTCATTCATAAAGTCAAAGAGCGAAAGTTCCCTCATCGGCGAGGGTGTGGATTTCTTGCCTCTGCGAGAGTTGCCCTGTTTCGTTACTGCCTTTTTCTGCTGACTGGCTGTGGCTGACTGCTGGCTTGGGGTTGCCTTTGTCTGCCCCGTGGATAGTTCCTTTATCTCTTTATTGACTCTGTTTACCTCCTGTGTCCAATGGTTATACTCGTCCGGAGCGAACAGGGAAAGCTGCTCCATAGACGAGTCGTTGTCCGAGTGGTCCATAATGGGATGATGGTCCTCATCGAAATAGACCGTCTGCCCGTTCATCTCCCGCGGGGCTTCCACATCCGTGCGTATTTCCTTTGTTTCCTGTTCATACTGACGATGAAGGGTCAATGCGGGTACACCTTCGGGAGCGGGTTCATAAGGAGTTTGGTCGGCTGCTTGCAAGGTTTGCCCATCAGCCTTATCCTTGACTGGCTCATCTGTGTTTTTTACTTGAACTTCCTCTTGGAGTCCTTCCGTAGAAAGTTTCTCCTCCATTGGCTGAGCCTGAACTGTCGGCTCGGTTTTTTCCTTGATTTCCTCAACAATCGGCTCCTTGGTATATCTCCCTTTTACGATTTCTTCCAGTTCTGCTATCTCGTGCAGCTTCTTGGGTGTGAAGTACAAATCGCGTTCGATGCCCAATCCGTGTATCTTCACTTCCTCCATCTCATCGAGCGACATGTTGCCCAACTCCCAGCCGTAGCCCATCGTGACGGCACCGAAACCGATACGACTTTTTGGATCATATTCCAGGAGATAAGCCGTATATGCTCCCATTGGGAAGAAATAGCGTGCGTAGGCTGTTTTATCACCAATGAGTTCTTTCTCCGTGCTGTATAGTTTGGGCAGTTGCTTCCTGATGCTGTCGGGCATCAGATTGTAGACATTCTCCGTCTCCTTGTCCGTTTTTGGTTCCTCTTCAGGTAAATCAACAGTTACACCTAACTTGCGCAGTTGCTTCTCTGCTTCTTTCTGTCGTTCCTCCTCCGTCATCGGTATGCCCGTTTCATAGAGCTTTCGGTCAAAGCGTTGCTCAAATTCCAAGGAGAGTTGCGTCCTGATACTCTCCGCCATATCGTCAATGATGCCATCGAAGCGGTACTCCCATGCAGGTTTGCCGTAAGGGTCAGTACCCATCGTGCGCTCCGTGGCAATAGTCCGGTGGGCTATATCTTTCCATTCGCCCTCAAAGAGCGAGTTGTGGTTAAAGGCAATGGAGAAACCATCACCCTTGGGAACGGAGACCGTTTCCACGAACTGCTGCTCAATGCCTTCGCCGATTTCCTTTCCTGACTGTTTTTGCAGGACGATGAGGTCGCTGCCGACTTCCGTTCCTGCATTCTCACTGAACATACCCGATGGCAGACGGAGAGCGGAGATAAGCCGGCTGTTCTGCATCAGATAACGGCGGATGGCTTCGTTCTTGGGACTGTCCAAAACGCCCTGCGAGGTGATGAATGCGAGGAGTCCGCCCTCCTTGATCGTGTCCAGCCCCTTCACGAAGAAATAGTTATGAATGGCGCGTGTGGATTCCCGTCTGAGAATGTCCTTGCCCTTGCTGTACTCACGGTCATAGACCATGAAATCGCCAAAGGGGATGTTGCTGGTTATAAGGTCGTATTTGTCCTTATCCTCCAGTTCCCCGATGGCTTCAAAGGGATCTTGGCGGACAAAGATGTTGCCTTGCCCATAAGGATGCAGGGCTTGTGAGATACGGGCGGTAAGCAGGTCTTTCTCCATTGCATCGACCGTGCTTGCCTTCTTTGCGAAAGTCTCGGCAAAGACTCCCATACCTGCCGAAGGATCTAAGCAGCGACGTATGGGTACATCTGCAGAAGTGAGTGCATCTGCAATCGCGCCTACGATGCGGGTATCGGTATAGAAGGACGTGAGCACGCTTGCCTTGATACTCTCCCAGTACCGCTTGGCGGTATTGGCATCGACGGCTTCGCGGTATATCATCTGTTTGAGCCTTTGGGTCGGCTCGAAGAGCTGTTGCTCCGACTGGCTCCAATAGCGGAGGTCGTCGGGGCTGTCACATCGGTTCAGTACGCATTTCAAGCCACCGAAGCCCTGATAGACACACAGTGCGGCTTTTTCCTCCTCGGTGGCTTCGCGGCGTTCCTTTTCCAGACGCAGCACCACACGGATGGCTTCCGTGTTGGCTGCCAAGACTGCTTTCTTATTGTATGCCATAGTGTTTTCTTTTTAATTAAGAAGAAAAAGGTCAGAAGATAAAAGTACATTACCTCCCGACCAAATCTGCTCCTCTTTGTTTCTGCCGGGATTATCTCCCTCTTTGTTTTCCTTTCCTGCTTTCAAATTCAAAGGAAGTGGCATTGTCTTCATTCAGAACAAGACGGGCGTTGAACTTCTTGCCTGCCTTGCTCGTCAAACCTTTGAGGACGGGAGTGCGTTTGGTGGTCAGCAAGTCCCGGATATTGTCCTCTGTAAGGAGCGTGCCGCAGACCTCACGGAAGACATGGAAATCGCAATCCTCGTGTCTGCATTTAGCGACCTTGGCATAAATGCCCACGCTCTCACTGCCGCACTTGGGACAGCGGTAGGTGGGATAAGACTTCTGTTCGGGAGCAAGCGAAAGCAGTTCCTCGCAGATGGTGCCAATGTATGAGTTGATGCCTTGCGCGAACTTTTCGGGCGGCATCTGTCCTGCTTCGATGGCGGCAAGTGTCAGTTCCCAGCTTCCCGTCATTTCCGCATTGGCGATTCGCTTGTCCTTGACAATCTCATAGACTGCCAAGCCTTTCTCTGTCGGGAGGATGGATTTCCTGTCCCTGCGGATATAGTCACGGAGGATAAGCGTTTCGATGATATTGGCTCTTGTGGCGGGTGTGCCGATACCGCACTCTGCCATAGCCTTCTTGCTTTCTGCATCTTCGACCTCTTTCCCTGCGTTCTCCATAGCTGAGAGTAAGGTAGCCTCCGTATATAGAGGCTTAGGCTTGGTCTTATGCTCGGTAATCTCAACATCGAGGACAGGCAGGTATTCTCCTTCTACCACGTTGGGCAATGAAGACAAAACCTGCTCGTCTCCGTCCTCTTTCTTCTCTGAAGCAGTAGCCTTGTCTTTCTGCACGGCTTTCCAGCCTGGGGAGATTTGTCGGCACGCCTTCCAAGTAAAGGTATTGGCGCCGTCCGTGAACCGCACCAGCATACGTTCTTCCTCGGAGTCGGGAGAAAAGGCTTCTACAAAGCGGGTTACTACCATCTGATAGGCAGTCACCTCGTCTGCCGATAAGCCCTGTGGTGTTTCCCCCGTGGGAATGATGGCGTGGTGGTCGGTTATCTTATCATTGTCCACCGAATGGCGGCTAAGCGGAGTCGGAAGTGCTTCTCCTATCTTGCGGAGCAGGGCGGGTACTTCCTCAAAAACGTCTTCACTGACATATCTACTGCCGGTGCGGGGATAGGTCGTGATTTTCTTCTCATAGAGGCTTTGGGCTATCGAGAGGGTCTTGTCCGCTGAAAAGCCGTGGTGTCTGTTGGCTTCCTTCTGCAGGGCAGTAAGGTCGTACAAGAGTGGTGGTGCGGTATGCCCCACCTGTCTTGCGACCGACTCTGCTTTAAGCCGGCTCTGACTGCGGAGCACAGCGAAGGCAGTCTGTGCCGATGCTTCATCCTCATAGTCAGTGTTGCCAATGGCTTTCAGCGATACGCCCTCTTTCTCCATGAGAGCGGAGAGTTTCCAATAGGGTACGGAAGAAAAATCACGGTTCTCTATGTACCGACGGCAGACCATAGCAAGGGTTGGGGTCTGTACCCGTCCTAATGAATAGCCTCCCCTGCGGGCAATGGAAAGGGCACGACTGGCATTGATGCCCACAAGCCAGTCGGCTTCGCTCCTTGACTTGGCGGAGTAATATAGATTGTCGTAGCTGCTTCCCTGCTTGAGGTTGGAAAGTCCCTCACGGATGGATTTGTCCGTGAGTGAGCTTATCCAAAGGCGGTCAAAGGGCTTTCGACAATTTAGATATTGGTAGATATAGCGAAAGATGAGTTCACCCTCCCGCCCTGCATCGGTGGCAACAATGATACGGTTTGCCTTGTCGAAGCAGAAGCGTATCACTTTGAGTTGTTTGAGTGCCGCAGCGTCTGGCATAAAATCCTTATCCTTACGCACTTGGCGGACGATAAGTTGAAAGGGATTGGGACGGATGGGCAGGTCTTCGGCTTTGTAGGCGGAAAAACCGTAGGCCTCGGGCATGGCAAGGGTAATAAGGTGCCCCATCGCCCAAGTGACAAGATAGCCGTTTCCTTCCAAGTATCCTTCCTGTTTGCTGTTTGCCCCAACGATACGGGCAATGTCTCTGGCTACCGAGGGCTTCTCGGCGATAATACAAGTTGTCATAATCGGCAAAGGTATTAAAGGTTACATCCTGCGTCCACGGGACTTTTTCTGCTTGTTCTCGTCCTGCTTTTGTTTCTGTTCAGCTGTAGGCTGCATCTGTCCAGTTTTGAGTGGTTCGTTCACATGCTTGGTGGCTTCGTTCGTCTTACCGTGGTTATTCACGGCTACCTGTGTCTTGTGTTCTTCTGCCACAGCTACCACCTTTCCTTTGCCGGTATCCTGCTTCTTGTCAGGATTCCACTTGTAAAAACGTGGTCTATTCTGTTCCTTGTCCATACGAACATAAGCGTTGAAAGGTTGCCCTTGTTTGTCCACCATATTCTTTAGATATTGTGTACGACCGCTATCCAAGGCTTCACGCTGTTTATCTGATAACTCTAAGCCGCAAAGCTTATGTGGGACGCCTTGCTGCTGTGTCTGTTTGTGTTCCTGTCGTTCTCTTAAACTCTTGTTGTCGCCAAAGATAAACTCAATGCCCTTTCGCTCGGCATTGACCTGCAGGGTTGCATCGAATGTCTTGCCGCTCTTGGCGGTCATGCCCTCCACCTTCACGGCTTTGCCCTCCACGAGGTCCTTATACTGCTGGTCAGAAAGTGTCACGCCCTTGATTTCCTTGGGAATGTTCACACGGTCGGTGCGCAGGGCTATAATTTCATTCGTTTGCGGGTCAATAGAGACGTAAGCAGAAAAAGGCTCAGCGTTCTTGGGAGTCACTTCGATGGTCTTACCGAGATTACCCGTGGCAAGGAGTAGTTCTTTCTCTTCATTAGAGAACTTGTGTCCCATATAAGGGAAGTCGAGCTGTGGTTCTTTGCGAAGCGGATGGACAGCCAAACCGATATTTCCATCGCCATCAGTACGGAATGCCAGACGTGCATCGGTATAGATGGTGGTATCGCCCATCGGGATAGCGATGGTAACGAGGTTACTTTTCTGCCAGTTCAGCATCTTGTCTAACTCTCCGCTCTGTTCCAACCGCTCACGGGTAAGGCCGAGGTTGTCAAGTTGTTTCCAGTCAATCTTCGACTCGTCGATGGCGGTGGCATTCTTCTGCTTGGGAAGGAAGTCATCAAAGCGTACCTGACTGTCTGCCAACTGTTGCTTGTTCTCTGGTTTTTCTCGGTTTTGAAGCATGGTGTGGAGAGATGCCACTCCTTGCTCCACATTGTTGGCTACTACCTTGTAGAGACCGAAACGGGACGGCTCGTTAAACTGTTTGAGGAAGTTGCTCATGAAGTTCTTCAACAAGCCGTCTTTGTTGTTGAACTTTAAGAAGGCAGCTTGATGCACATCTTTGGCTTCCGTTGTTTGAAGTTTACCCTTGTCGTCAATACCCGAAACTACGGATAGTTTACCCGTTTCATTGGCATTCTTCACTTCCGTGCGGTCTTCCAATACCAGCACATAATTGTCATTGTTGTTCGATTCCATAAATCATTGTTTTTAGGATAAATAAATCATTATCGAACAGCAAAAATATAGCAATATATATGAGAAAACTATTTTTTAGGAATAGCAGGTAAACAAGGGAATAAGAATGAAATTAAAATTATATGTTCAAGTAACGACAGCTTCTTTGTTGATGAAGGCAAGAAGATTCTTGTTCAAGAGTTTAGCAAACAGTATGGTACCTATTTTAGTATTCTCGAACAGATAACCAACGGCGATGTGGCGCAAAGCGAAATAGAGGGTTCATTAGGCACAAAGAGCCTGGGCGGGCAACTGAAAGTTCTAGAAGAAAAATATGACATTCTTCAGAAGAAACGCCCCATCGGAGCCAAGAAAGGTAGCCAAACGGTTCGCTATGAAATCAAGGACAACTTCTTTCGTTTTTAGTTCCGCTATATCCACCGCTATTCATCGCTGATAGAAATTCAGAACATGACGGCATTGGAGAAGATTATGATTGATGACTACAAAACCTTCTCAGGCATTGCTTAGGAGCGTTGGTTTCGTCAGAAGATGATGGAATTAGCCTCTACAGGTAGATTGGCGGATGATGGCAATCAAATTGTACGAATACAAAAGGCCATCGTGACGATTTTGAGATTGACATCGTAGCAGAAACACTCGACGGAGAGGTTGAGACTGTTGAGGTAAAGCGAAATACACAAAAGTACGACCCCAATCGCCTTGGGGAGAAAATATTTGAAATGCAACATCATTTGTTTCGTGGCAAAGACATCAAAATGTCTGATCTTTCGATGGATGACATATGATGTATTCAATCAGTAAAGTCTGAGATATATCGATTTAATAATTCAACCATATTAGAATTAGGATAAAAGACTATTAAAAAGCATGACCGTTGGGGGCTCATACGATTAGAAACTCTATCAATAAAGGTTATATATTTTGCCTTTTCTAATGGTACTCAGGAAAAGCAAAATAAGTAAAAGCCCCCAATAATAATAACAACAGTATGATGACTATAGTTCCATAACGGATAATAAATGGTGGTTCCTCGTCAATAAAATGGCGGGTGTTGTTAGAACGTAGTTCTATTCGTTCGTTACTGTTCTGAAGATTTTGTATGTCTTTATTTGCCATGTCAATTTCCTAATTCAAGTTGATTCTTTACCAAATTATAGTAAACGCCTCGTCTGGCCGTCAGTGTTTCATGATTGCCAAGTTCTGCTATTCTTCCATGATCAAGAACAACAATCTGATCTGCATTCTTTACTGTACTGAGTCGATGTGCAACAATTACTACGGTTTTTCCTTTGAAGAACTTATTCAGATTATCTACTATTGTCCTTTCGTTATTAGCATCAAGAGAGTTTGTCGCTTCGTCAAAGAAGATGTAATCAGGATTCTTATACACTGCCCTTGCGATAAGTATACGCTGTTTCTGTCCCTGACTAAGACCGATACCATCTCGTCCAATCTTCGTGTTGTATTCCATAGGAAGTGACATGATGTAATCCTTGATACAGGCTATTTCGGCAGCTTTCAATAATCGTTCCTTGTCTATCTCCTCGTCATCGACTGCAATATTTCTTGCTATGCTCTCAGAGAAGATGACACCGTCCTGCATTACCACACCGCATTGTCTGCGCCACCATTTCTTATTAAGCGAATTAATATCTGTTTCACCGATATTTATACAGCCTTTCAGAACCGGATAGTATCCCAGCATGAGACGCACCAGCGTTGTCTTCCCGCTTCCAGATGCTCCTACTATCGCTGTAACCTTGCCATTAGATATATGCAGGTTTATGTCATCTATCGTTTTGTTCTGTGCATGAGGATCATACTTGAATATCATATTCTCTATACGAATGCCATCACATTTATTTGATACCGAACAAACCAGATTATTCTTATCATCTTCATTATTTGCTTTATGTATCTCATTGATTCTCTCAAGGCTGATCTTTACATCCTGGAGTGAGTAGAAGAAACTCATCAGCTGATTGACAGGAGAGTTAAGCTGGCCTATGATATACTGTATGGCAAGCATCATTCCAAGGGATATCTCTCCATTTATTACAGCTGTTGCCGCAACTACAGTAATCACCATATTCTTCACCTCGTTTATGAATATAGAGCCTGCTTCTTGTGTCTGCTGAAGCTTCAAGACCTTCATCTGTACTCTAAATAGGTTTGTTTGGGTATCTTCCCACTCACATCTCCTGCGCTGCTCACAGTTCTGAAGTTTGATCTCCTGAATGGAAGTGATGAACTCGTATGTTTTGTTGTTATTGATGGCTTGCTGCTCGAAAAGTTCATAGTCAAGTACTTCCCTGCGTCTCATAAACAACGTCATCCAACTGCCATATAGTATGCTTCCAACAACGAATATTGTGAATACAATATAGTTGTATATGAAGAGCACAACGGAGAATACGACAAAACTGAACATTGCAAAAGTAATGCTCAGTGTCTGTTGCGTCAGAAAGTTGTTCACTCGGCTATAGTCATTCATGCGCTGCATCAGATCTCCCATCAGCTTCGTATCAAAGAAAGACATTGGGAGTTTGAGCAGTTTTATGAAGAAATCGCTGATCAAGGAAATGTTGATGCGGAGAGATATGTGTAGAAGCAGCCAGTTTCGTATGAAGTCTATAGCAGTACGGCTGATGGTGAGCATGAGTTGACCGAGCAATACCAGCCAGATGAAACTTATGTCCTGATGCTTGATGCCAACATCGACGATGCTCTGGGTCAGGAATGGAAGTACTAGTTGTAGAAGACTTCCAACTAATAGTCCAAGGATTATCTGACTGAAATATTTCTTATTTTTAATAATATAATCAAAAAGGAAACTGAAAGATCGTTTTTCCTTATTATCCTCGTAAAAATCCCTGTTTGCAAAGAATGCAGGTGTCGGTTCAAGGAACATTGCTACGCCTTTGTCCTCTCCGTCTAAATAAGTGCTTAGCCAATGTTCCTTGAATTCGTCAAGATTGTATACGATTAGTCCTTTAGCTGGATCCGCAATAAAAAAATTAGTTTCCTTCTTTATCTTATATAGAACGACAAAATGATTCTGATTCCAATGTAAAATACATGGATATTTAACGTTGTTAATCAAATATTGCAATGATGCCATTCCACATGAAGTGTGAAAGCCAATCTTTTCTGCAACTCTTCTCATAGAGCCCAAAGAAACTCCATTCTTTCCTATATCGCATTGAAAAAAAGTGGAGCCTATATTAGTATTAACTCCATGGAATTTAAGAATCATTGATAAGCAAGAAAGACCACAATCTTTTGCATCTTTCTGCCTACGGAATGGAAAACCCATAGTTAACATTTTAAAATTCAGTCATAATCGAACACATGATTAATCTTAGCCAAAGATAGAAGACAAATTAATTTGAGAGATGTTATTTCGCATCATCTTTTTGCGGATTGCCATTAATATCTTATAAGAATTAATGTATTTAAATTTTTTTATCTCACATTCTCTACTATCAAAATATGACTGTAAGTTGTAAGATTTGAATACATCATGTGGATTTTTCATGTCTTCTTCTACTTCTCTAGCAAGTTCTTTACCATAAAAAAGCTCTATATATGTATTAATCTTTGACAGATCTTTTGTTTTAGCTCTGAACGAGATATAATCTTTGCATGCATAAAAGTAAAGATACTCGGAAACAGATTTTAGTGTTAAGAATTCATTTATGTAAACATATGATTTTTCGAATTGACCAGTGTAATAAAAAAGCATACTTAGCAGTAGGTCAATAGACATATTCTTAATATCTTCATCCGTATTATCGAAAGAAATCTTTCCTAAATTTAAGAAATTCTCTTTGAACACACCATAATATTCTTCTAATAAAGATGCTAAGCGAATAATATCTTTATCTGAGAGTACAGATATGTGACTCGTTAAAAACGAGCAATTAACGAATAAATCCTTATACACACGAAAATCTTCCATTCCTCTTTTGTCATCGCTCATAGAAGGTACAACAATATAGTAAGAAGGAAAACCTAGAAAAGAGACATCTCTTACATATATTTGAAACCCCAATTCGGTTATCAGATTTCTGAGATACATTAAATCTGAAGTGTTATTTATACCATGAGAAAAATCCAATCCTCCAAATTCATATGAAGAATTTTCTGAGAACACACTTTCTGGCCATTGACCTGTAGAGTTGTTCATAATCCTTGTTAAATTTATGAATTCATAGTCTGAATTGTATTTATCATAAACTCCAAAATCTTCTTTCTCCTGAAGTCTTATCCCATCAAAATTCTGATATAGTTCTGTCAGGCATCTTTCCAATGCGACTATTGGCCAAGGATCTGCTCCTGCCTTTATATTAAATGTTCGATTGAAAGGATTAATCACAATTACACCAATTACTGGTAATTTCTTTCCAAGTGAGAAATCCTTAATTATAACTTTTAAACCCTGAGATTCAATTTTTTTTATTTTTTCATAAATAGGATCATCCTTGAAATATTCTGTAGGAATAGTTGGAGGTGTTATTTTTGAATAATAAATCTCTTTAATTGCATATCTTTCAAGTATTTCGCAAAAGCCTTGTACAAGAGCCTCTTCAGGGGTATTTCCGGCACACATACCTGTTGATGATGTACATTGAAGGATAAAGTCTATAGGAAGTTTTACTTCCCTTTTATTGTTAACATCGTAAAAAGGGACGCATAACAGGTTTTCACTACCCATTATAGACAATAATCGTTCTTTAATTTCATCCTTATTTGCACCAAATAGATGACTACGAAGTTGCTGTTCGTTTTTTAAGACAACATCTTCTATATTTATTATTTCCTCGTGTGAGTCATATATAAAATCAATTTTTCCATCAATAAAATCGAGGAAATTATTAAATGAACATGTCTTTTTATAATATTTTGAGAAAAAATATGTATTACCAATAAGTACATTGTTTTGCAACCTTTCCATGAATTCTGCATATGCACTTGCAAATGCATATTCTAAACTAACCCCCTTACCATTGGTACCTATATGATATTGTTCTAAACTATCATTTGCAATTTCAATCCTACAAGTATAAAAGTCTCCATTTTGTTTAAACTTTTCTGTAACAAAAATCCCAATTTCTTGCAATATAGTTCGTATGTTATATATTGTAGTAGAGGGTGTTTGTTCTTTATAAGGCTTTATTCGATTCATATCGTATCCGTCTTTAAATTTTTATTTCAACATGTTTGTTTTTAAATCTTTTGAATCTTAAGTAACAAATCCCGCTTGTTTATTTTGTATCATATTTTTTCGGTGCATAGAAAATGATACTGTATCTGATAATGTGGTAAAGAATAGCCAAGTATATAATGGACTTTATCTCATTTGAAATGAATGTCTTGTTCTTAACTCAGTTTTTTTGATACAGGGAAATTTGGATTGTCTCCAGCTTTGATAATAGGATATACATTAATATATAGTTTAATGATGCCCTTCCAATATGCATCGTTCATTTTGCATATATAAGAGGATGGAATATCAGTATTTTTTGATTCAATCCATTTAAAAGCTATACAAGAGCCTGAACACAAATATTTCATCCAACAGCTGCGACATGCTTCATATTCATTAACATTTTTAGGGTAATGTCCTTCTTTTATTATTTTTTCATAATCAATACCTTTATAAATGTTTCCAACAGAAAGTGCTTTACTACTATTGTGACAAGAACAGGAATAAATATCACCTTGTATATCTACATAAATACCTTCTTTTGCTGCGACACAACCGTTTTTGTTTATAACTCCATAGTGTATTCTCTTTAAGTCTTCCAATATTTTTGAAGCATATATTATGCTTCCACTTTCTATTTTTTTCAGGTAATAAGCGCAAACCTTTTCGAATTCAACTTCAAAAGAACTGTTGTTATAAGTAGGAACATAATGTCCATCAAACGACTCCGTTGCAAATCCAAATGTGAAGGGTATTTGGTTTCTTTCAAAGAACTCAAATACAGAGAGCAAATTGTGGTTATCTGGTTTTATAACGGACTTACAAGAAAAATTGACATTATTGGCCTTTAATAGTTGTATGTTTTTATAAACCGTATCAAAACTAGGTTTCCCATTTATAAAAACTCTATCAGCATTACCTTCTTCATCCCCATCCAAACTAATGTCAATTTTTAAATGGAATTTTTTAAAAAACGTAACCATCTCATGGGTTAATAGTGTTCCATTTGTTGTAAGTTCAAAATGACATTTATTAAATCCTCTTTCTGAGCATAAAAGAGGAATTTTTTTTAACAATTCAAAGTTAAGGGTTGGCTCACCACCCCCTGCGAAATAAAATATAAACTTTTTATCATTATAATCTGAGAAAAAATTTAAGATATCAACAAATTTTTCTTCTGTTAGCAACTGTTTCTTGTTTTCAGCAGCAGAAAGGTAGCAATACTTGCAATTTAAAGTGCATCCATGAGCCAAATCAACACTTATGATGAATATGTTATCTTTAGACAAAAGTGATAGACTCTCATCTCTAAAGCTTTCTATTGATCGTTCATCATTTTCTTTTTTTGCTTTGGCTATGGCTATTTTTTGTATAATTGAAGAGTTTTCTTGTTTGTCGTCTATTTTGAAAATTTCAAAATCATCGACATCAAAAACATATTTCACATCATCAACATCAAATAACTTAAATCTTATATCTGTCATATATTTTTCGCATTTCAGAAATTAATTTAAAGGGATAGAGAAATCCCTAAATGAGACTTCTCTATCTTTCCTTTTTCGAGAATCACTCATTAATTAACCAGAGTGAAGACATCGTAATTAGAGTTGAGTATTCTCAATACTAATAAATGCTGCAGTTGCACTACAACCACCATTGCACAAGCGATCCTCTCTTGATGGGCTACTTACAACAACTCTTTCACCACCTTGAATTTTGTCCAAATTCTCTCCATTCAAAGAGACAAAGCCAGAACGCTCTTGGATTTCTGAAACTTTCTTCATAAATAAAAATATTTAAATCATATACCTACTCTAATAAGCTTTTCGGTTTCCGCTCCTTTTTTATTAAGTTGGCTGTCTGGTCAGCACAATATTCTGTAGCCTTTGAATCGAATTGATATCAGATTAAAAGTATTTTGGTTTTGCTACTATTTCATGATACCGTCGTCCGTATCTTTGAGGTTGATAGTCTTGTCAACTGACACATATTTCTTGCCTTGACTCATACGCCATGAGACGCTGATGGAAACTTGGTTACCGCTAGCTCTGTCATAAACAGTGGTTAGCTTGTAGAGGTCACGATTGAGGATTTCGTCTTCAATTGACTTATAGTTCTTGATGAAAGGATTTGTCCATAAGAGAGAAAACTGCCAATCTTTGTACTGATAGGATGCTTGAATGGTAGAATAAGCACCATTATATCCCCTTTTCTCACCTTCTAAAAAGCGATTACCGTTGTCAATATAACCGTGCAAGGTGAAGTTACCAAGGTATGCAGTCACGCTTCCAACATAGAACCATGAAGTGTAGAAATGCGAGTAGTCGTTACCGTAGTTGAAGCATCGTTGCATACCTCCGTATACTGATGCCTGCAACTTTTCTGGCAGTATCCAGTAGCTGACGTATCCGGCCAAACGTAACAAATCCATCTCTTTCTGATTTATCTGGGTGTAAATGAACTTGCCATCTGATGTTCGTTCATAATGCGCCATATTGGGTTTGATACAATGGCGATAGAATCCTTCAACGTAAGTGTTCCATCGCAGGTTGTTGTAGGATAAGCGCAATGACTGATCTATATCGCGACCTGGTCTTAGGCTTGGATTTCCTACAGTCATTTCTAAACTGTTTGTTTGAATCGTTGCGTCATTTATCATTGCGATGCGAGATGCCCTGTCCTCTATCTCGAAACTATAGCGCAGTTTCATCATATGTGGGAAGTTGTAGGATAGCAGTGCTATGGGGCGAAACGTCCAGAAATCATAGTTGTGCTTATTCTGAAAGTAATGAATGTAACTTGAGCCTAAACCTAATACATAGCGGAAATCTTTTAGCGATCCTTTGATTTCGCTAAAAATATAGAGGTTGTGCTGGTTTATCTCTGCCAAAGCTGAGGCATCGCCTATATAATCATTCTTCGTATATTTATAGCGATGATTCAAACCAGCCGATAGAGTGAAAGGCTTTAATCGATTCTCATAAACCACCTCCGAGAACGCAGAGGCAGTCTTGCCGTTCACTTTATACTGATAAGGCGCTCCTTCATCGTAATAGTTCTTATTTGTTGTGCTTATGTAGGTGCCTACAGTATTGGCAGTAATCGATTGGCAAGGAGTGAGTTGACGGAAGAAGTAGAGGTCAATACCCAGGTCGCTACCACGAGAGGAGTTTGACAGCGTGGCTTCATATTGCCGTAAGCCATCCGTTATCCTTCGGAGGTGATAATCCTTCGGTATATTCCTGAAATTTTTATAAAGCGTAGCTTGAAACAGATAAGCCGTGGTATCAGCTAGACTGTAGGTCAACTTTACATTATGTGAAACTTCCTTTTTTAGAGATTCCAAATCGTTACGTTCTATAGTGTAAAGGTAGCCATCGCTCAGTGTGTAATTTGCAATTTCGTTAACTTTTTGTTTATCAAACCTTCCTGAACTCGCATTATACGACAAGGCGAATAGACTCTTACCGGTATTCCATTTACCATAAACCATACCATCTACATTGAACGATGTCAATGCTGTTGTCAGATTTGTGCCCAGTGTATAACCACTTATTTTTCTGGTCTTTATATCAATAACATACGCAACATCTTCTCCATATCGAACTCCTGGATTGTCGATGAATTCAATTTTTCTGATTAGTTTTGGATCGAGTGCCAACATCTCCTCTTTGCCAATGATGATACCATTGATGCGAATCTGTACATCTCCTCTGTTGTCGATAGCAGAAATAGAATGAGCAACGTTATCCACACGAATGTTGGGTAATGCCAACTTCTGCATAATGCTGTAACCATTGTTTGAAGCATTCCTCAGAGCTTTGGTTGGATAAATTGTCTGACCATCCGCTCTATTTACTACCATAGCAGCCTTTACAGTCACTTCATCCAATACAACAGACTTTTCCTCATATTGGGCACAAAGAGAGAGTGAACAGAAAACGAGAAATAAGAAAGTATAAAAGCGTTTCATAAAAATACGTATTGAAAAGTTTATGGCTATCCGCGACCTACCGATAGGTTCCAGTTGTACACTCTATGCTTGAATCCAGGCGTATAGGTGATAGAACCCACCAGCCTGTCGAACAACCTATCTCCAAAATAGCGACGATTGAATTTATAGCAGAACTCATTAAAGCACTTCTCAAGTGCTTGATACCTTATTGTAGCATTCTTGTTCTGAGGCATATTGTTTAATTACATTCTTAACAGTTCTTTTACGTCAATTTCTAACACCTTGGCTATCTCCATGAGATTTCCAAATTGGGCTGTGCCGAGTTAGTACACCATTTCGAGACCGTTGCAGGATCAACACCAAGTTGTTCTGCCAGCCACTTATTGGTTCGCTTCTTATCAACTAACACAACATTGATTCGGTTCAAGTCTTTATTTCCCATTAATGATTATTTAGGTTTTGCTGCAAAGATAGCATTTTTATCGCAAAAGCATTTTTCTTTTAACAAAAATAAGTGTATTTTTACACAAAATTAACTTTACGCGGATTCCAGAAGCAAGTGCAAAATTAGTAAAAATCCATCTTAACCATCTCCTTTGGTGTTGAAAAGTTTATTTTTTTTCTTGGTCTGTTGTTTAATTTGTCTTGTATCCTTTTTATAGAATCGTCTGTATATTGGCAAAAATGATCTTTCTTTGGAATGTATTGCCTGATGAGTCCGTTTGTGTTTTCAATGGCTCCTTTTTCCCATGATGAATACGGATGTGCGAAATATACCCTGGTTCCCAG
>Ga0256405_10001303_pt1 | contig 68990 bp, 45 predicted proteins | sample RumenRJG_02DNA_FD_189096 | JGI IMG/M metagenome (GOLD analysis project Ga0256405, IMG submission 189096) | Bovine rumen microbial communities from Lethbridge, Alberta, Canada - RJG_02 | ecosystem: Host-associated > Mammals > Digestive system > Stomach > Rumen | place: Canada: Alberta...
CGCCCCCAACCTTCGGTCTTGCCACCTTTGAAAAGCGCATTGGCAATGACCTCATTCACAAGTACGGAGTGAGGACGGTGACGGAAATCGGCCGGAGTGGTGCCGGGAGGGAATGCTCCCGGGTTCACCCCTCCCAAAACAACAGCGAGGCGAACAAGCAATCCTTGTTTTCCTCGCTGTCATTCAGTATGTTAAGAATAGAACTATCTCTTAGTACTCCTCCTCGTTAAAGAAGAAGTCGTCTTTCGTGGGGTAGTCGGGCCAGATGTCCTCGATGCTTTCATAGATGTCGCCGTCATCCTCGAGTTCGGAGAGATTCTCGATGACTTCCTCGGGAGCACCGGAACGGTTGGCATAGTCAATCAGTTCTTCTTTGGTTGCCGGCCACGGAGCATCGTCCAGGCTGCTGGCAAGTTCAAGTGTCCAATACATGTTATAAACGTTTTAAATATTTACAAATCAGCGGGACTTTCCGGAAATCCCAGGCTCTTTCTTTTAAGGGTCGCAAATATATATAAAATTTCCATATTATGAATTTAATTTTTTGCCTATTTTTGTAGAGCATTAAATGAACGTATTCTATGGCATATTGCAGGGAAGATTCGTACGATGCTGAAGTGACTGCAAAGATCGCAGAGCATGTGAAAGAGATTTTGGGATTGTTGGGGGAAGACCCCTCCCGGGAAGGTTTGCTGAAAACACCGGAGAGGGTAGCTAAATCCTTGCAGTTCTTGACACAAGGGTATTCCCAGAGTGGCGAGATGATCATCCGGTCGGCCCTTTTCGATGAAAAGTACCGACAGATGGTCCTGGTCCGGGATATTGAACTGTATTCGCTCTGTGAGCACCATATGTTGCCCTTTATCGGGAAAGCACATGTCGCTTATATACCGAACGGAAAGATCACCGGGCTGAGCAAGATCGCGCGCGTGGTGGAAACCTTTTCCCGCCGCCTGCAGGTTCAGGAACGGCTGACCGTGCAGATCCGGGATTGCATCCAGGAATCTCTCCAGCCCCTTGGGGTCGCCGTCGTTATCGAAGCAAACCATACCTGCATGCAAATCCGCGGAGTCCAGAAGTCCAACGCCATTACGACGACTTCCGCCTTTTCGGGGGCCTTCCTGTCCTCTGCGCGGACCCGCAACGAATTCCTCAACCTGATTCGCCCGTAAATCCGGAAAGGGGAGGACCGACAGCAACTAAACTCTTTCAGATATGAACACTAAAACACTCACCCTGCTGGCCGCATTGGCGATGTTTTCCTTCGCCCCGGTTCATGCGCAGACTCAGGGAACCAATTACGACGAGAGCAAAGTCCCTTCTTACACCCTCCCGGATCCCCTGGTCCGTAACAACGGCCGCCCGGTCAAGAATGTCCGGACGTGGGAGAAGAAACGCCGGCCTGAAATCCTGGATCTCTTCGCCCGGGAAGTATACGGCCGCGTCCCCGGAAAACCGGCGGACCTTCATTTCAAAGTATTGAAAGAGAATCCGAAGGCATTCGGCGGCCTGGCGACGATGCGGGAGGTCGGTATTTATTTCAATGCGCAGGAAACCAATTACATGGTGCTCCTGATGTATGTCCCCAACAATGTAAAGGGACCTGTTCCGGCTTTCGTCGGTGTCAATTTCAAAGGAAACCACGCCACGACGGACGATCCCGAGGTGTCGATGCCTACGGCAGACCAGTTGCGCCGCTATGGCCCTAATTTCCAGGTTGAGCCGAGGAATACGGCCGGCGACCGCTGGCCCTTCGAGACCATTCTCTCCCGCGGCTATGCCATCGCAACCTTCCACCGTGCCGATGTGGATCCGGATTTCCATGACGGGTTCAAGAACGGCGTCCATCCGCTCTTCGATGCCGGCAATCCGCGTACGGCTGAGTCATGGGGTACGATCTCGGCATGGGCCTGGGGCCTGTCCCGCGCGTTGGATTATTTGGAAACCGATCCGGCTGTGGATGCCAAGCGCGTAGCGGTGTTCGGCCACTCCCGACTCGGGAAAACTGCTTTGTGGGCAGGGGCTGTCGATCCCCGTTTCGCCATGGTGATTTCCAATGATTCCGGCTGCGGAGGTGCGGCGTTGTCCCGCCGTTGTTTCGGTGAAACCGTCGGCCGCATCAATACGACCTTCCCGCACTGGTTCTGTGACAATTTCAAGAAATACAACGGAAAAGAGAACGATTTGCCTGTCGACCAGCATGAACTGCTGGCATTGATCGCGCCACGGCCGCTGTACGTCGCCAGCGCGAGTGAAGACTTGTGGGCCGATCCTTACGGGGAGTACCTTTCCCTGGTTGGCGCCGGTCCGGTGTATGCGCTGTACGGTTACGAAACCTTTACCGATACGGCCATGCGGCCGGTCGCAGTCCCCGCCGTCAAGGGGCGCATGGGGCACCATATCCGCCAGGGAAAGCATAATATCCTGATTTACGATTGGCTGCGCTACCTGGATTTCGCGGACAAGTTCCTGTAGTCCGTCAATAATCCTCTACGTTGTAGCGGGTCAGGATATCCATGTGCATGTGGTTGTCCTTGGTATGCGGATCCTGCTTGAGCAGAATGTGGTCCGACAGGGCTTGAATGGCCAGGTGCACTTGTTCGTCCGGATGCTGGGCGATCAGAATGGATACCGTGCCGCGTCGTAGCGCATCAACGTTGGCTGCCAGGTTGTCGAATCCGATGACTCGGCAGCCACAAATATTGTGTTTCTCCAGGAATGCGGCCACCAGGTAGATGCGGGAGTTGAACATGACGATGTGCCGTACGTCCGGATGGAGGCTGAAGAAGCCTTCCAGGGTTTTCTCAATTTTCTCCGGATTGTCCGGCTCGATAAAGACATGGTGGATCTGGCAGTCGGGATAGTGCTGCTGCATGAAAGCCATGAAGCCGCTGCGCCGGTTTTCGGTCGGGTCGGAATAATTGTCCTTGTCCCGGATAATTCGGACAGCGGCAATCTCTTTGACCGGCCTGCCGCTTGTCAGCAGGTCGGCGCATAAGTAGCCGCTTTTGTTCATGGGCATCCCGAAATAGGCGAGATATCCCGGATCTTCAAGTTTGGAATCGATGAAGACATAGGGGATTCCCTTTTCACGCAGTCGGGCGGTCAGGGATTTCGTCGAGTCTGAGAATAACGGGACGACCACGACACCGGCGGGATCCAGTTCCATCAGCTGTTCGCAGGCAGCGTTGAAGGATGCGGCGTCATACTGGTCATATTCAACGGTTTCTACCCGTACCCCCAGCGGGGCAACGTGTTCGCGTGCGCGCTGGATACCGCCCGCCATCAACCCCCAGAAGGAGCCTTCCGCCTGTGACGGAATCAGGACGGCGATGATATATTGCCTGGCGGAAGCCAGAAGGGAAGCGTAGACGTTGGGCTTGTATCCCAGGTCGTGGATGACCTTCAGGATTTTTTCCCGGCTCTTGGGGGAGACCTCCCCGCGATTGTGCAGCACCCGGTCGACGGTCCCTTTGGAGAGGCCGGTCAGACGGGCAATGTCCATGATTGTTATCTTGTCAGAAGATGGCATGTTGGTGTTTGCTAACGGCTGCAAAGATAATATTTAATTTTTATTTCCGTTACCGTGCACGGAATTTAAAAAAAATGATAACTTTGCAATTTGTAAAAACATTTTAACCACGAATGTATAAACACTTTCGACTGATAATCCTTCTTGCGGTTGCCTGCATGGTATCCTGTAAGACCTCCGGCGAATTCGATGCGTTGTATCGGGATCTCCCTTTCGACATGCCGTCTCTGGAGCGTCCGTCGATTCCGGGCAGTTCGGTTTCTTTGCTGGATTTCGGCGGGGTCGGGGATGGCCGCACGATGAATACGCAAGCGTTTGCCGACGCCATCGGGTTTTTGTCCGAGCGGGGCGGCGGCCATCTTGTCGTTCCTGCCGGCATTTTCCGGACGGGCCCGATTACGCTGCTCAGCAACATTGACCTGCATCTTGAGTCCGGCTCTATTCTCGTTTTTGACCCGGATCAGGATTTGTATCCCATCATCGATACCAATTTCGAAGGACTGGATGTCCGCAGGTGTCTGTCGCCGATCAATGCGACAGGTCAGAAGAACATCTCCATCACCGGTTCCGGCATCATCGACGGGAGCGGGGGCGCCTGGCGGGAAGTGAAAAAGCGCAAGGTATCGCCCGATCTGTGGAAAACAATCACGCAAAAGGGCGGGATTCTCAGCGAAGACGGGGACGTATGGTATCCCGACGAGGGCTATATGAAGGCGCGGAAGACGGCCGGTTCTTTGAATCTTCCGGCTGCCGATTTGGATGAGAATGAAATCAAGACTTTCCTCCGCCCTGTCCTGGTTTCCCTGCGGGAGTGCGAACAGGTTTTGCTTGAAGGATGCACCTTCCAGAATTCCCCCTGCTGGAACATTCATCCGCTCTATTGTAAGAATTTGATAGTTAAAGATATCGTGGTGCGTAACCCGTATCATTCCGCCAATGGCGACGGCATCGATATCGATGCCTGCGAGAATGTGATCGTAACCGGATCTTCTTTCGATGTCGGGGACGATGCCATCTGCCTGAAGTCGGGCAAGGATGAGGATGGACGCCGGCACGGGGTTCCCTGCCGCAACCTGATTATCAGCGGATGTACGGTGTACCACGGGCATGGCGGCGTCGTGGTCGGCAGTGAAATGAGCGGAGGCGTGGAAAACATCCTGGTCCGCGACTGCCGTTTCATCGGGACGGATGTCGGACTGCGTTTTAAAAGTACGCGCGGGCGCGGAGGGCTGGTCCGGAACATCTGGGCAGAGCGGGTGTTCATGAAGGATATCATTACCTACGGGGTGATTTTCAATCTGTATTATGCCGGCGTGAGCGCGACGGCCCTGAAGGAAGGGGACGGCGGTGAGGATCTCCGTCCGGTCGACGAGACGACTCCGGAATTCCGGGACATGCATTTCAAAGACATCGTCTGCGACGGTGCCGCCACGGCGGTTTACATCAACGGGCTTCCGGAAATGCCTGTCCGCGGGCTTGATTTCTCCGATTGCCTGTTTTCCGCGCAGCGGGGAGTGGACATCAGCTATGCTGACGGCGTATCGTTCCGCAATGTGTCCCTGCACCTTCCCGACGGGCAGGCTCCCGTCAAAGTGGCCCGCAGTAAGAATATCGATGTGGAGGGAATCCGATGAAAAGAATCTTCCTGGCAGTTTTCCTGCTTCCCATTGTTTTGGTTTCCAGTTCGTTCACCATTCATTTGATGGGGGATTCAACCATGGCGGACAAGAATCTCGCCGGCGGGAATCCGGAACGGGGCTGGGGCATGATGTTCCCGAATTGCCTGGACGACAGCATCCAGGTGGTCAATTATGCCCAGAACGGGCGCAGTACGAAGAGTTTCATTGATTTGGGACTGTGGGACAAGGTGAAGTCCGGGATGAAGGCAGGAGACTATGTCTTTATCCAGTTCGGACACAATGATTCCAAAGAGTCGGACCCGGCCCGGTATGCGGCTCCCTGGGGCGCCTATCAGGACAATCTCCGTCTTTTTGTGCAGACGGCAAAAGCTGCCGGTGCCCATCCCGTATTGCTGACTCCGGTCGCCCGGCGCTGGTTCAAAGGCGGCCGTCTGGACCGGGAATGCCATGGGGATTATCCCGCGGCCATGAAGCAGGTGGCGCAGCAGGAAGGTGTTCCGCTGCTGGATATTACGACCCTGACGCTGGATTGGATCGAGTCGTTGGGGGACGAGGCATCGCGTCCGTATTTCATGTGGATCGAGCCCGGGAAATACCCTGCCTGTCCGGACGGAAAGCAGGACAATACCCACACCGTTGCCCGCGGGGCGCGTAAAGTGGCGGATATCGTTTGCAGTGCTGTCCGCGCGCAGTTGCCGGAAATTGCCGCCCACCTGGTGCATTATGACATCGTCGTGGACCAGCATGGATTCGGGGATTATTTCACGATCCAGGAGGCCATCGACGCCGCGCCGGATTACAGCCACGATGAAGTTACTACAATCCTGGTGCACAAAGGAATATACAAGGAGATGGTGACCATTCCGCACAACAAGTGCCGGCTCCGTATCATCGGTCAGGGCGCGGATGAAACCATTCTGACCTATGACAAATATGCGCGGCAGTATTGGCCGGACCGTGCGTTTACAGTGGGGACCTCCGGCAGCGCGACAATGTACATCCATGCCAGTTATGTCACGCTCGAGGATATGACCGTCGAGAACAGCGCCGGGGACGGGAAGGATATCGCCCAGGCCGTCGCCTTGTTCACGGACGGGGATTTCCTCTTCTTCCACCGCTGCCGCCTGGTCGGCAACCAGGATACGGTCTATACGTTCGGCCGGTACGGGGAGTTCGGCGGCGTGAAACGCAATTATTTCCTGGACTGCTATATAGAAGGGACCACCGATTTCATCTTCGGCCCCAGCATCGCCTGGTTTGAACGTTGCCACATCCACAGCAAGAAAAACAGCTATGTGACAGCGGCTTCGACTTTTGAAGGGCAGCAGTGGGGCTATGTTTTCCATGCCTGCAAGCTGACGGCGGATCCGGATGTGACAAAGTGCTATCTCGGCCGTCCCTGGGGGGCTTATGCCAAAACCGTATTCCTGGAATGTGAATTGGGCCCGCATATCCTGCCCGAAGGCTGGCATGACTGGGAGAAAGAAGGGAAGCCCGACACGAAGAAGAATTCCTATTATGCGGAATACAAGAATTCAGGCCCTGGTGCCGCCGGAAAGAAAGAGCGGGTGAAATGGTCCTACCAACTGTCCGACAGGCAGGCAAGAGCATATACTTTTGAAAATGTGATGTTCCAGAAGGGAGATAAAACCCCCTGGAATCCGTTTGAGAATAAATGATGAGCGGGAGAACGTACATATCGGTTCTGGCTGCGGCCGTGTTGCTCTTGTCCGGATGCAAAAACGGGCAGGAGCCGTTGTCTGTCAGCGTCGTGCGCAGCGAAATCCTCCGGAACCCCGATGCCGCCGACCTGGACGGCTTGAAGGGGCGCCTGAAATGGAACTATACGACCGGGTTGGAACTGAAGGCCTTCCTGGACGTGGCGCAGCGCTACGGGATGGATTCCGTCTCGGCATACGTCGAAAACTGGTACGACCGGATGATCGACACGACGGGTGCGGTCCGGACGTACAAACTGTCCAACTTCTCGACGGACCATGTCTGTCCGGGGCGGACGTTGTTCCAGCTGTACGACATGACCGGCAAGGAAAAATACCGTCGTGCGATGGATACCCTGCGCCGCCAGCTTTCCCTGCAGCCGCGCACCCCGGAAGGTGGTTTCTGGCACAAAAAAGTGTATCCGGACCAGATGTGGCTGGACGGCCTGTACATGGCACAGCCTTTTTATGCGGAATATACGGCCCGCTATGAGCGGGAAGAGCTGAAAGACAGCTGTTTCCGGGACATTGTCAGGCATTTCCTTATCGTGGCGGAGCATACCTTCGATCCGCAGACCCGTCTGTACCGCCATGCCTGGGATGCGTCCCGGAGCATGTTCTGGTGCGATCCGGCAACAGGCCAGTCGGCCCATGCCTGGGGACGGGCGCTCGGATGGTATTGCATGGCTTTGGTGGACGTCCTGCCCTGGATTCCGGAGGGGACTGCCGGCCGCGATTCCCTGCTTTCCGTGCTCGGCGGGATTTACGAAGTGCTCCCGGAGTATGCCGATCCGGCAACGGGCATGTGGTATCAGGTTCTGGACCGGCCCGGCGCGGCAGGCAATTATGTCGAGGCGACGTGTTCCTGCATGTTTGTCTATGCGGCCCTCAAAGGGACGCGGCTGGGCCTGCTGCCGGCGAGCTTGCGCCCGTGGGCGGAGGAGTCCTATCGGAAACTCCTGAAGGAATTTGTCGTCCGGGATGCGGAGGGGACTGTCAGCCTGGAGCGGTGCTGCGAAGTGGCCGGACTGGGAGGAAAGGACAATCGCCGCGGCGACTATGCTTATTATGTCGGGGAACGCATCCGCAGCAATGACCCCAAAGGAATCGGTCCGCTGATCTGGGCCGCATTGGAAATGGAGGAAGATGATGAGAAATGAATTGACAATCAGATATATAGTGGCGATTTTCGCCATGTTGGCCGCGTTGCACTCCTGCGGCCCGGACGACAAGCCGGAATCCGAATCGGCACCGGCAGTCCCGTCGGGGCTGACCCTGCATGACGCGACGGAAACCACCCTGGCGTTCCAGTGGGATGCGGTTTCCGGGGCGGACAGTTATGCCTGGAAATTGGTTCAGGGAGCATCGACAGTGAAAGAGGGGACATCCTCCAGCCGCAATGCTGTCATATCCGGTCTGACGGCCGGAACGGCCTATCGTTTCGCTGTCAGCGCACTCAAGGGCGGTCTTCAGTCTGCGTTTACGGCGTATCTGGATGCTTCCACGAAAACGGCGGTGACCCCCGAGCCGGATCCCGACCCGGTGGATCCCCAGCCCGGAACCGATCAGTATGAGGAATTCAAGATCCCTGCATGGGAAGAGGATGGCGTGGCCCGGGCGTTCCCGGGTGCGGAAGGCGGCGGCATGTATTGCGCCGGCGGCCGCGGCGGCGATGTGTATCATGTCAAGAACCTGAACGATTCCGGCGAAAACTCCCTCCGCTGGGCGTTGGGGAAGAGCGGGAAACGGACCATCGTCTTTGACGTGGCCGGAATCATTGAACTGAATTCCACCCTGGATATCAAAAACGGACAGGTGACGATCGCCGGCCAGACGGCGCCCGGTGACGGCATCTGTATCAAAAACTTCGCTACGCGGATCAATACCGGGGACGACAAGGCGGCCAGCGGCAAGGATGGAGATGTCATCATCCGTTTCATCCGTTTCCGCATGGGCGACGAAAAGAAAACGGAAGACGATGCCATCTGGGGACGTCGCAACCGCAACATCATCCTGGACCACTGCTCGATGAGCTGGTCGACCGACGAGTGCGCTTCGTTCTATGGGAATGAGAACTTTACGATGCAATGGTGCATCCTTTCCGAGAGCCTGACCAATTCCGTGCACGGGAAGGGCAGCCACGGCTATGGGGGCATCTGGGGCGGCAAGAACGCGTCATTCCACCACAACCTGCTGGCCCACCACAACAACCGGACGCCGCGTTTCGACCATCCGAATGTTTACGAGGATCCCGCTTCTCCGGCCATGCGCGGCCATGTCGACCATCGCAACAACGTGATTTACAACTGGGGCTCCGGCAGCGGCTGCTATGGCGGCAACAATGGCTATTTCAACATGGTCGGAAATTACTACAAGCCGGGTCCGGCCTCCGTCGACCGTCATTTCTTCATCGAGGCGGACGGCGTGTACAAATCCGGTTCCTCCTATATCCGGTATGAGTATCCCTATCTTTACCTTTCGGGGAATAAGCATACGCAGCATGCGGACATCACTTCGTCGAATGCTTCCGGCGTCTATTGGAAAGTAGAGAGCGGGTATTCCGGCGAAGCGGTTTCCAAAGACGGTCATGTGGTAGACAAACCGCATGCAATCAGCGGGAAAGGCGGTGCAAAGGCCTACACGACGACTTTCTCCGCCGACCAGGCCTATGAGCGGGTGCTTGCCTATGCCGGCGCTTCTTTGCGCCAGGATGCGGTAGACAAGCGTGCTGTGGCGGATACCCGATCGGGCAAGGCGACCATTCCTGCGGGCAGCAACGGCAGCAAGGGCGGCCTGATCGACACCCAGACGGATGCCGGCGGCTGGCCTTCCTACAAGGCAACGGAAGCGGAACTGGCGCGGATCCTGGATACGGACGGCGACGGCATGCCGGACTGGTTCGAGGAGCAGTTTGGGCTGGATAAGGCGAAACCGGCTGATGGAAAGGCCATTACGCTGGACAAGCATGGCCGGTATACCAATCTTGAAATGTACTTGCACTACCTGGTGAGGGACATCGTCGCGGCACAGGCAGACGGCGGGGAATATACGGAACTATAATTCATTAACTCTATAATAATCAACAACAAAAAAGAATTCCTATGAGCAAAATCGTAATGAAACTTGCCGTAATCCTTCTCGGGCTGGGATGTGCAGCATCCCTGCATGCCCAGAATGTGACCGGTACAGTCAAGGATGCGAATGGGGAGCCTATGGTGGGGGTTTTCGTGCTGCTTGACGGGACGACGACCGGTACTTCGACCGACCTCGACGGAAAATATCTCCTCGTGGTCCCGGATGCCTCCAAGGCAGTCCTGAAGTTTTCCATGATCGGGATGAAGGAAGTTGTCATCCCCGTCAATGGCAGGAGTGTCGTGGACGCTGTCCTCGAAGACGATACGACCACCCTGGACGAACTTGTCGTCGTGGGTTATGCCACCGTCAAGCGTCGTGACCTCCTCGGTTCCGTGTCCTCCGTCGGTTCGGAAAAACTGACCGAACAACCTGTCACCTCCGTCAGCCAGGCCCTCTCCGGTAAAATGGCTGGTGTCTCCGTCGTGACGACGGAAGGTGATCCGGATGCCGATATCAAGATCCGGGTCCGTGGTGGTGGCTCCATCACCCAGGAAAGCAAGCCGTTGTATATCGTGGACGGTTTCCCGGTGGAATCCATCAACGACATTTCCTCCTCGGAGATCGCCAGCATCGACGTCTTGAAGGATGCCTTCTCGACGGCGATTTATGGTAGCCGCGGTGCGAACGGTGTTGTGATCGTGACGACCAAGAGCGCGGAAAAAGGACAGAAGATCTCCGTCAAACTGAATTCCTATTACGGGCGCAAGAAGATTGCGAACAAGGATGCCATCCAGGTCATGGATGCGGAGAACTTCGTGAAGTTCCAGTATGAGCTCCGTATGTTGGACGGAGATGATTTCAAGAACTATTACCAGCCGTATTTCGGGAGCTTCTCCGATATGGACCTGTATACCGGACTCCCGACGAACGACTGGGTGGACGCGGTGTTCGGAAATATCGGAACATCCTGGAATACAGACTTTGCGGTTTCCGGCAGCGGGGAGAATTACGCATGGACCCTCGGGTACGCCCACTTGGCGGACAATGCGATCATGACGGGCTCTTCCTATGTCCGTGACAACCTGAATTACAAAGGCCAGTTCAATACCGGCAAGCGGACCTCCATCGACGTGAACATGCGGTATTCCAAGACGAATATCCGTGGCGCCGGTGCCAACTCGCTGAATGACAACTCGGGACAGAATTCCAGCAACGGCCGTCTCAAACATGCCGTGCTGTATACGCCGATTCCGGTTTCCGGCAACTTGGCGACAGAGGACTACGAAGAGAACTTCGGAGATGCCGTCCAGCCGATGCGTGCCGTCTGGGACAACGACTCCAAGCGCCTGAGGACGACCTGGAATGTCAATGCCGCCTTCAACTGGGAGATCATCGACAACCTGAAACTGAAGATTGACGGTGGCATGGAAGAGTACCGCCAGACGGACAACCGGTTCTACGGCATGAGCACCTATACTGTCTACAATGCCGGCGGTGCGGGCCCTGCTTCTGTCTATACGGATGAATCCCGGAAGAAATTCCGGAATTCCAACACGTTGCAGTACAATTTCAGCAATATCCTTCCCGAAGACCATTCCGTGGATGTCATGCTAGGTGAAGAAATGACCATCTACCGCAGGAATGTCGCCACGATGAGTGTAACGGACCTGCCTACGTTCTTCGACGCGGAAAAAGCCTGGAACTTCCTGGGCCAGGGTATTCCGGCAGGGGTTTCGAACTACTATTACCAGAATGACAACCTGCTGTCGTTCTTCGGCCGCGTCAATTACGATTACAAGCATCGCTATTCGATCGGCGGGACGCTGCGTGCGGACGGCTCTTCCAAGTTCGCGAAGGGCAACCGCTGGGGCTTCTTCCCCTCTGCGGCGGCTTCCTGGAATATCTCCAATGAACCCTGGATGCAGGGCGCCGGCTGGATCGACCAGCTGAAGTTGCGTTATTCCTTCGGTACGGCGGGTAACAATGACATCCCTTCGGGACAGATCAACAAGATTTATTCTCCGTATGTGACGACCGATCCGACCATTACGAATATTATTTCGACATCCAGCACCTATTGGATGGCCGGCAAGATCATGAACAACCCGGACCTGACTTGGGAAACGAGCTATACCCACAACTTGGGTTTGGATTTCAGTTTCCTGCGCGGAAAGATCAGCGGTAGTGTCGAGGCGTACCAGAACGATACGAAAAACCTGCTGATCAATTATTCCATCAAAGGTACCGGATACAATACCCAGTACAGGAACATCGGTTCGACCCGCAACCGCGGTGTCGAGCTGACCCTCAATGCTCCGTTGGTGGAAAAGAAGGATTTCTCCCTGAATGTTTCGGCCAACATCGCCTACAACATCAACCGGGTGACCTCCCTGGGCGGACAGACGAATATCGCCGAGACTTCCGAATGGGCGTCGACTGAAATCGGCAACGATTACCTGGTGGAAGTCGGCCAGCCGCTCGGAAACATGTACGGTTACCTCAGCGACGGAATGTATACGGTGGATGACTTCGACCTGATTGGCGGGAAGTGGGTTGTCAAAGAAGGCGTCCCCGACGCCTCGTCGATCATCGGCGGCAATTTCTTCCGTCCCGGCGCCATGAAACTCAAAGACCTGGATGGTGACGGCCAGATCACCCCTTCCGACAAGACGATCATCGGAAATGCCTCGCCGGATTTCACCGGTGGTTTCTCGATCAGCGGTTATGTCAAGGGCTTTGACTTCAGCACCAACTTCAACTTCATGATCGGCAACCAAGTTTACAATGCCAACAAGATCGAGTTCAACTCTTCTCGTAAATACAAGACGATGAGGAACTTGACTACGACGATGAATGTGGATAACCGTTGGACCAACATCGACTGGGCTACGGGCGAGATCATCAACGATGCCGCTCAGCTGGCCGCTGTCAACAGTGGCAAGACCATGTGGAATCCTGCCATCCAGAACGCCGTCTTCAGCGATTTCGCCGTTGAGGATGCTTCCTTCCTGCGCATGCAGAGCGCGACAATCGGATATACACTTCCTGAGAAACTCGTCCAGAAGGTCCATATCCGCAAGCTGCGCGTCTATGTGACCGGTACCAACTTGTTCTGCCTGACGAAGTACAGCGGATACGATCCCGAAGTGGATACCCGCCGCAAAACGCCGTTGACCCCGGGGGTCGACTGCTCGGCTTACCCGAAGAGCATCGGATTCGTCGCGGGCTTCAACTTAACTTTCTAATTCCGGATGACGATGAAAAAGATATTCTATTATATGTCCGTGTTGGCCGCTGGAATGCTGGCGCTTTCTTCCTGCGACGCTGTGTTGGAACAGGAATCGCCTTCTTCATTCGACGATGCCACGATGTATTCGAATTACACGCTTGCGGAACAGACCATCTTCTCGATCCATATCGCGATGGGCGAGCAGAACAGCTACCGGGGCCGGTTCCTGCCCTGGTATGGCTACAATACCGATATCGAATGGTATAATTCTCCGAAAGAGAATGACTTGTCGAAAACGGCCATCGCCGCTTACGATATCCGTGTGAACAACGACCAGATGAATGCCACCAACAACCCCTTCGCAGACCTGTACAGCGGCGTCGAGCGGGCGAATCTCGCCATCGAAGGACTCCGTAAATATGGGAATGTGGAGACGGATTCGGATATGGCCTATCTCCTGGGCGAAGCCCTGACGCTGCGTGCAATGTTGTATTATGACCTGACGAAGGCCTGGGGTGATGTTCCGGCTCGTTTTACATCCCTTACTTCCGAGACCTTGTTCGTCCCGAAGTCCAGCCGGGACGTAATCTACAAGCAGATTCTCGCCGACCTGGATGAGGCGGTCGGTTACCTGCCGTATCCGGGCGCTTCCAGTGTCACTTCTTCGACCGACCGGGTCAACAAGGTCTTCGCAGAGGGCCTGTATGCCCGTATCGCCCTGATGGCCTCCGGCTATGCCATCCGCCCCGAAGACGGGAAAGAGGGTACCGGCGACCTGGGTACGGTTCGCCTTTCCAGCGATCCTGAGTTGAAGAAAGATGTCCTCTATCCCAAGGCCCTCGCGTATTTGAAAGATGCCATCGCTTCCGGAACCTGTTCCCTGGTCCCCGATTATGAAGAACTCTGGCGTTCTTTCAATGCAATGGACCTGACCGCCGGCAAGGAATTCATTTTCAATATTCCCTTCGGTGCGACCGAGAACAAGGCCCGTGGCCGTTGGAACTATACTTTCGCCGTCAAGAACGACGGTGGTACCATCTTCGGCTATACGTACAGCCAGGGTGGCCAGGCCGGCCCAACACCGAACTTCTGGTTCAAGTATGACGCTCGCGACACCCGTCGGGATATCACCTGTGTCAACTGGCTTTCCAACAAGAACGGTCTCGCCCTGGCGGGTATCAACAACTGGTACTTCGGCAAGTTCCGTTTCGACTGGATGACGAAATTCCCGTACAACGGCCAGAATGACGACGGTATCAAGCCGGTGGTCATGCGTTATGCCGATGTGCTGCTGATGGCGGCGGAGATTGCCAATGAACTGGGAGAGACGACCTATGCCAAGAATTGCCTGAAAGCCGTCCGTGAACGCGCGTTCAAGGGCAATGAGGGCGTGGCGGATGCCTATGTGGACGCCCTTTCCGGCAAGGATGCGATCTTCGAGGCGATCGCCGATGAACGCGCCCTCGAATTCTGCGGCGAATTCCTCCGTAAGGCGGACCTGATCCGCTGGAACCGGCTCTATTCCTCGCTGGAAGCGGAAAAACGCGATCTGACCAATCTGGCGAATCTCACCGGTGACTATGCGAATCTGACCGGAGACGTCTGGTGGAGACTTTCCGAAGACGCTTCTTCCCTGCAGCTCTACGGCCTGGGCCCGGATGAAACCGCAGCTCCGGAAGGTGCGGGCTGGGAAAAGGAACCCGGTTACATTAGCGCTTCCAAGTTGAAAGAAACGGCGATCAACCTGCTGTATTCCCAGCCGGATGAGGCTTCCCTGAACCGGCGCCAGTTCTGGCCGATCTTCCAATATATCCTGGACAACAGCCAGCAGACGCTGGTCAATGACTATGATTATTAGCACATCCATTGGTACCATGAAGAGTAATAAATTATTCCATCAGATATTGATTGCGCTCGCCCTTGTGGCCGGCCTGTCCTTCACGGGATGTCAGCAGGCTGCCTTCGAGGAGATTACCGAGCTTAACCTGTCTCGCTGCCTGGAACCGATGAACCTGAAAGCCCGGGTCAACAATTCCCTGGGAGATGTCGTCACATTCTCGTGGGATGTCACCAAGGATGCGGAGTCCTATCTCCTCTCCATCTATACAGATGAGGGCCTGACCCAGAAGTATCTCAGTGAAACCGTCGCTCCGGGTTCTGTCCCTTACCAGAAGAAACTGGATGCGGACCAGACCTACTACTTTACTGTCCAGGCCATGGCGCAGGGCAAGGCCGAATCCAAGGTCGCTGTCTGCTCCACTTCCGTCAAGACGTTTGCGGTCAAGGACAATCTGTTCATGAAAGTCACCGCGCGCAGTGCGACGTCCGTTTCCCTCGCTTGGTCAACAGAGGTTTCCGATTATCAGGAAGTTGACAGGATTGAATATGGCGCTCCCGGTTCGGATGAGATGGGGAAGAAGACCCTCTCCGCTTCCGAAATCGCTGCCGGTGCGGCCACGGTGGACGGACTGACGGCTTCGACCGATTACGAGTTTATCCTCTTTTTCAAGAGCGCCAGCCGCGGCATGGTGAATGCCTGGACGACTCCGGACGTCAGCGGGTTTACCCCCGTTTCCAGCCTGGATGCCCTCCTGAATGCCATGAAGACCCCCGGCGCCAAGATTCTCCTGAAAATGGACGGATCCCCGTATGAGATCGAGTCACTGGAAATTGCCGGAGGCTTCTCCATCATCGGAGAGGGAGAAGCGGACGGTACCATGCCTGTCCTGCAGGGAGAACTGTCCTTCGCGGATACCTGGGCCGGAGGCAACGACCTGTATTTCGAAGGCGTCGAGTTCAACGGCAGCCCGACTGCTGCGAGCCCTTCCGGCTTCGGCTTTGCGATCCAGAACAAGAACGGCGGTACCGTCGATAACAAGGAAATCGGCAATATCACCTACAAGAACTGCGTCATTACCAACTACACCAAAGGTTTGATATATGAGTGGGGCAAGCCGATGGTTCTCGGGAACATTACCTATGAGAGCTGCGACATCACCAATATCAACCCGGACGGTACGGTGGGCGGTGACTGCTTCGACCTGCGTCAGGCTTCTACGCTCAAGACCCTCTCTTTCGTGGACAATACAATCTGGCAGGGGATGCGTACCTTCATCCGGATTGATGCCGCGACAGTCGGTGGGCTTGTATTCGATAACAACACGGTGCAGAACCTGTGCTTCGCGGACAACGCCAATAATGCCGGTATCTTCGGCCTGCAGGTTGCACCCGGATCGGTCTCCTTCAAGAACAACCTGTTCCTGAACATGGCCCAGAAGGCGACCCTCGGCAGTGCGAATGCCAAGTACAAGACGGCTGCCGATCTGGGTGTCTCTGCTTCCAACAACTGGTATTACAATGTTGTGGAAACCTTCTTCACGGAATCCTGGCCTGCTGGCGCCACGAACTTCAAGGCGGCCGAGTCGGATCCTTGCTACAATGCTCCCGGCGGACTGTTCAACCTTGTTTCCGGCTCCGAACTGGCATCGGCCAAGGTCGGTGCGTCCAAGTGGTGGACTCCGTATGTCGAGGAACCGGAGGACCTGACCCTCAACGTGATCCCGGGCAAGAAGACCTGGAATCTGGCGAATGCCAAGTATTTCTCGGGTACCATGAAGAAGCAGATGGTGCGTGACGACCTGATGATCAATGCCTCTGAGTCCAGCCCGATTGTTGCCGGCGGCGGAATGCTCCAATTCCAGGGCGCAGCCGTGACCAACCGGGCCGGTGTCCCGACGGACGGATACCTGGTCTTCAAGGTGGACGGCCCCGGCTCCATCCTCCTGAAAGTGGCGGATCCGGAGAGCCTCGGAAACCATGTTGTCATCGGTGTCGGCCCCGTGGACGGCAGCGAGATCGCCATCAAGGGCGGCGCTTCCGCCCTGGCGGACATGGGCAATGCCCAGAAGATCCTGATAACGACGATCACGGAAGAATCCCTGGTGTATATCTATCCTTCCGGCCCTGTCAGCCTGGCCCAGCTTGCCTGGTCTACGGATGTGACGCCGGTCAATACGGCCCTGCAGGCTCCTGCCCCCGAGGCGGATCCTTCCACCATGACGGCCGGTGAAGCTACGGATATCGTCATTTCCTGGGAGGCAGTCCCCGAAGCGGCCAGCTATAGCGTCGTCTTCATGGGCAAGTCCAACCTCGTGGATGGTGAAACGACCTACACGATCAGCTCCACCACGACGGGCATGCTCGACGCGGGCAGCTACAAGGTCGAGGTGATCGCCAACCCGGGCAAGGATGACATTTACAATACCGAATCGGCTGCCGGTACGGCTGTTTTCGCAGTCCTGCCAAAGGGCGGTGGCGGCGAAGGTGACGAATTGGTCGTCACAACGGTCGAAGCCCTGCTTTCCGCCATCGAGGCCGGGAAGTCCGAGATTACGCTGGCTCCGGGCGAGTATGACCTTGCCGGACAGTTGACCGTTACCGCTCCGCTTTCCCTGAAGGGCCAGCCGGGTGCGGCCGTCACGGGCGCCTTCAAACTGAGCGGTGCCGTCGGTACCTTCAAACTCTCCGGTCTTACCGTGAAAGCGAACGGCCAGGGCAATCTCATTGAACTCGATGCCACGGAAGGTGTCACCGCAGATGAAATCACTGTGGAAAACACGGTGGTGGACGGATTTGCCAAGAGTGTCATCTACGCTTCCAACGCGGCTGACAAGTTTGATGTCGGCAAATTGACCTTCAATGGCATCGAGGTGTACAACCAGGGTACCGGCCAGGGCATGTTCGACCTGCGTAACGGCAAGTGGGGCGATATCGCCGTCACGGAATCCACGCTGACCGGCGGTCGTGACTGGCTGCGCGTCGATGCGACCTGCAATGTCGGAACGATCACGGTGAAGAACAATACGATGTATGCCCTGAATGCTGCGGCACACGGAAACGGTATTTTCTTCGTCCGTGCGACACCGGCCTCCTACGTGGTCAGCGACAACTTGATCCATACGACAGCGGGTGTCCTTGCCAAGAGCGGTGCCACGGTTCCGTCCATGCGGAACAACTACTTCTACGGCGAGAATGACAAGCTCTTCACGGGTGCCATCGACCAGGCAACGGCGCTGGGCGGCGGTGGCGTCATGCTGACCGGCGATCCTTGCAAGAACGTCTCCGGCAATGACTTCACCCTGACGAATGCCGTCGTGATGAGCGCCAAGGCCGGTGCTTCGAAGTGGAATCCGATGTCGGATTCCGGTTCGACTTCCGGCAGCTTCACCGTCAGCAGCGTTGAAGAATATGAAGCGGCCGTGGCAGCCGGCAAGACGGACATCAAGTTCGCAGCCGGTTCCTACGACCTGTCCGCCGCCGCGATCACGCTGCCTGCCGGCATGCGCCTTTCCGGTGAACCGGGTGCGGAAATCACGGTCACTCAGTTCAACCTCGCAGAGGGCGACCTGGGAACCATCGTGATCGAGAACCTGCGGATCAAAGGGAAGGGCAGCAACAACCTCCTCCAGGTGTCCGGTGCAACCATCGCCAAGAGCGTGATTGTCCGGAACTGCGAAATTTCCGGCATCGGCAAGAGCCTCTTCTACGGCAATGGCGATGGGTCGGAGATTACTGCGCTGGTATTCAACAATGTATTCGCATATGAACTGGGCGGCTCGCAGGGTACGATCGATATCCGCAAAGGAACTTACACGACGGTATCTGTCGAGCAGAGTACCTTTGTCGGCGGACGCGACTTCATCCGTGCCGATGCTTCCCGGGTGACCGGTGCAGTGAACATCGTGAACAATACCTTTGACGGGGTTACGCTGAGCAATGGAAACGGCATCCTGTATGTCCGTTCTACGCCGGAGAGCTATGTGGTCAAGAACAACCTGTTCCTCAATGAGAACGGCGACAATTGCAAGTTGTCCAAGGACACCGGCATCACGGTTCCGACTTCCATGACCGGGAACTTCTTCTACGGCTGCACGGCTGAAGCGTTCTGGACCGGCCTGATCAATCAGGAGGTTGCGACCGCCGGTGGCGGCGTCATTCTGTCCGCCAATCCGGTGAAGAATGCCGCCGGCAGGGATTATACCCTGGTGGATGCGCTCTGCCTGAGCAGCAATGTCGGCGCCGCCCGCTGGAATCCGAATTCCGGCAGGACGACGAGCGAGATTACCGTATCGACTGTCGAAGAACTTTCCAACGCCATTGGTGCCGGCAAGACCGCCATCACCCTCAAGAGCGGGACCTATGACCTCCGTACGCTCTCCGAGAGCGGGGTCATGACCCTGGTCGCTCCGCTTTCCCTGGAAGGGGAAGTCATTGGCGGACAGGGCCCTGAGATCATCGGTGGCTTCAAGTTCGGCGCCGGAACGACCTCTTTCTCTGCCCGTGGACTCCGGTTCAACGGCGCGGAAAAGGCCCTGGGCAATGCCTTCGAAATCGTGGATGCCGTGGATATGGATCAAATCGTGATTTCCGGGTGCGACATCTATGGCTACAACAAGAGCCTGTACTATGGGAACGGCACCGGCAAGGTCGGATATTTCACCTTCGAGAACAACCTTGTCCACGGTTTCGGAACCGGTCAGGGCATGATCGATATCCGCAAGGGTTCCTATGATGCCGTTACGGTCACCCGGAGCACCTTCTATGACGGCGGCCGTGATTTCATCCGCTGCGACAAGGAAATTGCCGCGAGTGTTGCCATTACATCCAACACCTTCGGGTCGTGCTCGATCAATGCGGGCAACGGCTTGCTGTGGGTGCGTTCCTGTGCGGCCGATCCGACCCGCTATACCGTTTCGAAGAACCTGTTCCTGAACATGACGGGCAGCACGGTCCTGGCCAAAACCGGGGCGACGGTTCCGACCATGAACCAGAATTACTTCTTCAATCTCGGCGAAGGATTCTTCGGCGGAGCGATTTCCCAGGAAGTCGCCGTGACCGGCGGAGCAGTCCTCGAAGCAGATCCCTGCAAGGAATCGGCAGCCTTCTCGTTCAAGGTTGTGGATGCTGCGCTGAAAACAGCGGGCATCGGAGACCCGAGATGGTTGTAATCCCCGTTGAATGAATCAGTCCGGGCCTGGCGGCAAAACGAGTCCGTTGCGCCCGGACTTTTTTGTATTTTCCCGTGGGATTGTGTACCTTTACAGTGTTGGAGAAAACTGTTTTTTACCATGAAAATAAATTGCGAAGTACGTTATCCGTCCCATCAGGACGATGCGAAACATTATGACACCGCGACCCTGCGGAAACACTATCTGGTCCAGAACCTGATGGTGAAGGATGAAATCAACATGGTCTATTCCATGTTCGACCGGATTATTGCCGGCGGAGCCGTTCCGGTTGATGAGGAACTGGTCCTGAAGGCCCCTGAAATCCTCCGGGCAGACTGGTTCACGCAGCGCCGCGAAATCGGAATCATCAATGTCGGAGGGACGGGTGTCGTCCGGGTCGGGGATGAAGAATATGTGATTCCTTTCAAGGAAGCCCTGTATGTCGGGCGCGGCAACCGCGACGTGACCTTCTGCAGCCAGGACAAGGAGCATCCGGCCCATTTCTATTTCAATTCCGCCCCGGCCCACCGGGATACGGCAGTCAAGCAGGTTTCCAAAAAAGACGCCGTGGTGATGCATCTGGGCAGCCTCGAGGAGTCCAATGAGCGGACAATCAATCGTTTGCTGGTAAAGGAAGTGGTGCCTTGCTGCCAGTTGCAGATGGGGATGACCGAACTTGCTCCCGGCAGCACCTGGAATACCATGCCGGCCCACACGCATGACCGCCGCATGGAGGTGTATTTCTATTTCGAAGTTCCCGCGGACGCTGCGGTCTGCCACTTCATGGGCCAGCCGCAGGAGACCCGCCACATCTGGATGCATAACGAGGAGGCTGTCATTTCTCCGCAGTGGAGCATCCACAGCGCCTGTGCTACCCGCAATTATACCTTTATTTGGGGGATGTGCGGCGAAAATGACGATTACAACGATATGGACTGGTGCAAAACCGAGGATCTGCGATAATCATGAAAAAGTTGTTACTGACGGCGTTGGCCGTCCTTTCGCTTGTTGCGTGCAAGCAGGCGCCCCAGGAGGAGAAAGTAATGGCCCGGGCTGTCCCGGAGCGGGCCGACGATTTTATCTGGGAAAATGACTGTGTCATCTACCGGGCTTATGGAAAGGGCCTGGAAACGGGGTCGGGAAAACTGATCTCCCCGGGTTTCGATCTCTGGGTCAAGCATCCCGGAGCCTTGATAGCCAATAAATTGTACAAGGATGACTTGGAGAACAAGCTCAGTTACCACAAGTACCGCGGCCTGGGGAAGGATTGCTACAAAGTCTCCAAGACCCTGGGCGCCGGCGCATCGGCTGTCGTGATCGGAGATACGCTCCGGTTCCCCGCAACGAATTACCGTTCCTTTGAGATCCTGGAGCAGACGCCTTCCAAAGTTGTCTTCGTGCTGTCGTATCCGCAATGGGAAGTGGCTGGCTATAAAGTAGCTCTGGATAAGAAAATCACGGTCGAGGCTGGATCTCACTTCTGCAAGGCGGAAGATGTTTACACCTTCGAAGGACCGGAAGACCAGTTGTCCGTGGCGGCCGGTATCATCCGTCACGATGTCGTGGAAGAATTCACGACCGCAGACCGGGTGGCGATCTGGGAGCATGCCTCGGATCAGAGTGTGGAACCGGAAGACGGCATGATCGGCCTGGGCTTGTACATGCCGGGTGCGGCTTCGAGCGGCATCCTTCAGGGACATTCCGCCTTGATGCAATCCGTGAAATCCGGACAGACCGTTACCTATTGGTTCGGATCCTGCTGGTCCAAGGGAGGGGATATCCCGGACGCAAAGACTTGGATGGATTGTGTGAAAGGGCTTAAATAATTGATTTTGAATACATAAAAAGGGGCTGACCTTCAGGTCAGCCCCTTTTTTGTATGGCTCGGCAGGTTACAGGGTGACGCCGGACTTGAAAATGGCCAGGCCACGGAAATCATTTTTCTCGTTGTTCACCCATGCTCCATTGACGGCAGCCAGGACGAACTCAATGAATTGCGGGACGACTTCTTTCATCGGAGTCCCTTGTGCAAGGACACCGGCGTTGAAGTCAATCCAGTTATGTTTCCGTTCTGCCAACGCCGTGTTCGTCGATACTTTCATGGTCGGGACGAAACTGCCGAACGGCGTTCCGCGTCCGGTGGTGAAGAGGACGATCTGGCATCCCGATGCCGCCAGGGCCGTGGAAGCGACCAGGTCGTTCCCCGGAGCGCTCAGCAGGTTCAATCCTTTCACGCTGAGGCGTTCCCCATATCGGAGCACATCGCGGACGATGCTCTTCCCGCATTTCTGCGTACAGCCGAGGGATTTCTCCTCCAGCGTCGAAATACCGCCCGCCTTGTTTCCAGGAGAAGGGTTCTCGTAAACAGGCTGGTCATTCTTCATGAAATACGATTTGAAATCGTTGATCAGGCTGACGGTCTTGCGGAACGTGGCCTCATCCTGGCAACGGTTCATCAGGATCGTCTCGGCACCGAACATCTCCGGGACCTCGGTCAGCACCGTTGTCCCGCCTTGAGCCACCATCCAGTCGGAAAACTCTCCGAGCAGGGGATTGGCCGTAATGCCGCTCAGACCGTCGGACCCGCCGCACTTGAGCCCTATTTTCAATTCACTGACAGGAACTTCCGTCCGGACGTCGGTGGAGCATGCCGCAAAAATCTCGCGCAGCTGCTGCAGCCCGTACTCCATTTCATCCCCCTCGATTTTCTGCATTTCGATCATCCGCACACGCTGCGGGTCGACGGGGCCTACTTTTTCCCGGAAGGCAGACAACTGGTTGTTCTCGCAGCCGAGCGCGACAACCAGCACCCCGCCTGCATTGGGATGGTGCACCATGTCGGCCAGGATGGTCCGGGTGTTCTCATGGTCGTCTCCCAATTGGGAACAACCGTAGTTGTGCGGGAACGCGACAATCGCATCGACGCTGCCCATCCTCCCGGATACTTCTTCGCGGAACTTTTCCGCCAGCTTCCCGACAATTCCGTTCACGCAGCCGACCGTCGGGATGATCCAGATCTGGTTGCGGATGCCGACCTGGCCGTCCGCGCGGCGGAATCCCTGGAAAGTCTTGGGCGTGGATGTGACTGGAATCTCCTGAAGATTAGGATGATACTGGTATTCCAGCAATCCTTCGAGGTTGGTTTTGAGGCAATCGTGGTCGATGAGGGTTCCGCGCTGGACATCCCGGGTAACATGCCCGATGGGAAATCCGTATTTGATAACATTCTGGCCTGCGGACAAATCCGTCAGGGCGATTTTGTGCCCGCGCGGAATGGGCGCGGGCAGTACAATCCCCTCTACGAGCGTTCCGGCCGGCAGGTCCGCCAGGGCCACGGCGACATTGTCCGCTGTATTGATCCGGATATAGTCCATGGGCTAGAAGTTGAAGTAATTCTTGGCGTTGTTGTAAGAAATGTCCTCGATCATCCGGCCGATGGTATCCATTTCACTGGCAGGGAGTTTACCCTTCTCGACATCTGTTCCGACAACGTCGCAGAGAATGCGGCGGAAATATTCGTGGCGCGGGTAGCTGATGAAACTGCGGGAGTCGGTCAGCATGCCGACAAAGCGCGAGAACAGGCCGAGGGCGGACAGGGCATTCATTTGCTTGCGCATGCCGTCTTCCTGATCCAGGAACCACCAGCCGGAACCGAACTGCATCTTGCCGGGTACGGTCCCGTCGTTGAAGGTGTATGCCATGGTCATTATGACCTCGTTGTCCTTGGGATTCAGGCAATAAAGGATCGTCTTCGCGAGCGCGTCTTCCTTGACGAGCCCGTCAAAGAACTTGTGGCCGGCGGCCGCTGTGGGCAGGTCGTGGATCGCGTCGTAGCCGGTGTCGGGGCCGATCGCGGCGAACATTTTCGAGTTGTTGTTGCGGATGGCTCCCACATGGAACTGCTGCGCCCAGCCGGCCTTGGCGTCCATGACAGCCATATCGTGCAGGAAGGCACTGCGGAATTTGTCCAGTTCGCCCGGATTCGGGGCCTTGCCCAGCAGCACTTTCTTGAAGATCAGTTCGATTTCAATCGGCTTGTAATCAGAAGCATAGAACGTCTCCAACCCATGGTCGGAAAGTTTGCAGCCCATCGAGGCGAAGAAATCATGCCGTTTCTGGAGGGCTTCCACCAGGTCGGTGTAGGAATCGATTTCCTTGTCAGCGGCTTCCCCGAGTTTCTTCAGGTAGGCTTTGTAGGAGACGGGGTCTTCAATGGCCATGGCTTTGTCCGGCCGCCAGGCGGGAATGACTTTCGTACCGAACGGGTGCTCGGCGATCATCTTGTGCCAGCGAAGGTCATCGGCCGGGTCATCGGTGGTGCAGACCACTTCGACGCCGAATTTGCGGATCAGGGCCTGGCCGCGGAACGCTTCCGTGGCGAGCATGGCGTTGCACTGCTCATAGATGTCCCGGGCGGTTTTCGGGCTCAGCAGGGTGTCGATCCCGAAAACGCGGCTGAGTTCGAGGTGTGTCCAGTGGTAGAGGGGATTCCGCATGGTATACGGAACGGTTTCCGCCCATTTCTGGAAGGTCTCCCAGGAGGATTTGGTCCCGCCGGTGATGTACGCTTCCGGCACACCGTTGGCGCGCATGGCACGCCATTTATAATGGTCGCCATAGTGTCCGTCCACCAGCCAGAGCTGGGTGATGTCGCGGAATTGGATGTTCTCCGCAATCTGCTGGGGGACAAGGTGGCAGTGATAATCGATAATGGGCATTTTTTCGGCGTGGTTGTGGAACAGCGCGCGTGCGGTGTCGCAACTCAGCATGAAATTGTCGTTGATGAAACTCATGGAAATGTATAATTAAATTTTCTATTTTCAAATTTAGAAAATATTTGAAATATAGGCTAATATCCGGCGAAAAATATTATTTTTGTAAATAAGAAAAAAGCCTTTTAACGATTGATTTTACGTATATGAAAACATTGAACCGCGCGACGGCTCCGGCCGCCAAAACTTACACGGAAAAAGTCATCCAGTTCGGGGAGGGAAATTTCCTCCGTGCCTTTGTAGACTGGATCATTTGGAAAACCAACCAGAAGACGGATTTTGATGCCTCGGTTGTGCTCGTGCAACCCATTGAAAAGGGCATGGTCGATATGCTGAACGAGCAAGACTGCCTGTACCACTTGAACTTACAGGGTCTTGACGGAGGAAAACCGGTCGACAGCGTCGAAATGATCGATGTGATCAGCCGGGGAATCAACCCCTACCGGGATTTCCAGGATTATCTCCGTCTGGCTGAGCAGCCGCAGATGCGTTTTGTCATTTCCAATACGACGGAGGCGGGAATCGCCTTCGATCCCTCCTGCAAGTTTACGGATGCCCCTGCTGCATCGTATCCGGGCAAACTGACCCAGCTCCTGTACCATCGCTACGAGTATTTCAGTGGGGATAAGTCCAAGGGTTTCATCATTTTCCCGTGTGAATTGATCTTCGAAAACGGAAAACACCTGAAGGAATGCATCCGTCAGTATATCCAGTTGTGGAACCTTGGAGAAGGCTTCTCGGAGTGGTTCGAAACGGCCTGCGGGGTGTATTCCACCCTGGTGGACCGGATTGTCCCCGGATACCCGCGGGATACCGCCGCCCAGTTGATCGAACGGATCGGCATCGAAGACAAGATGCTCGACAAAGCGGAAATCTTCCACCTGTGGGTGATTGAAGCCCCGGCTTCCGTGGCCAAGGAATTCCCGGCAGACCAGGCTGGCCTCAATGTTTTGTTCGTTCCCTCCGAGGCCCCGTATCACGAGCGCAAGGTGACCCTGCTCAACGGACCGCATACGGTACTTTCTCCCGTGGGCTATCTCAGCGGGCTCGACACCGTGAAAGAATGCTGTGAGGATCCCGAGATCGGAGCCTTCGTCCATAAGGTCATGTTCGAGGAGCTGATGCAGACCCTGAACCTTCCCGAAGAGGAGCTGAAATCGTTCGCTAATGATGTGATGGACCGCTTCCGCAATCCTTTCGTGAAGCATTTCGTGACGAGCATCATGCTCAACTCTTTCCCGAAATACCGCACCCGCGATTTGCCCGGTCTGAAAACTTATCTGAAGCGGCAGGGCAAGTTGCCGGAGGGCCTTGTCCTCGGCCTGGCCGGTATCTGCACCTACTACAAGGGCGGCAAGCGCGGAGATGTCGACATTGTGCCGAACGATGATCCGAAGATCATCACGCTCCTGCAGGAACTGTGGGCCGGCGGGGATGTCCGCAAGGTGGCCGAAGGGGTCCTGGGCGCAACCTTTATCTGGGACGAAGACCTGAATGCCATCCCGGGCCTGACAGAGATGCTCTGCGCAGATCTCGCCCTGATCCAGGAGAAAGGCATGCGCGAGGCAGTCAAGTCAATTATTTAAAGTTTGAAAATAATCCAACAAGTTAATCATTAATATATTATGCCTAAAGTAATCACATTCGGAGAGATTATGCTCCGGCTTTCTACCCCGGGGTATCTGCGGATTTCGCAGGCTCATCAATTTGAAGCAACCTTTGGTGGAGGAGAGGCAAATGTAGCCGTTTCATTGGCCAATTACGGGATTGACGCGTCTTTCGTGACCCGTTTCCCGGACAATGATATTGCCCGCAGTTGTATCAAGGATCTCCGTTCATACGGAGTCAAGACCGATCAGTGTATCTTCGGCGGGGAGCGGCTCGGCATCTATTTCCTGGAGACCGGCGCTGTCGCCCGTCCCAGCAAGGTGATCTATGACCGTGCCCATTCTTCCATCTCCGAAATCCAGCCGGGCATGATTGACTGGAAGGAGGTTTTCCGCGGAGCGGACTGGTTCCATTGGACCGGTATTACCCCTGCTTTGAGCCAGGGCGCGGCGGATGTCTGCCTCGAGGCGATCAAGGCTGCTAACGAGCTGGGTGTCACGGTTTCATGTGACCTCAATTACCGCAAGAACCTGTGGAAATACGGGAAGAAGGCGGCCGAGGTGATGCCTGCACTCGTGGAAGGATGCGACATCATTCTGGGCAATGAGGAAGATGCTGATAAAGTGTTTGGAATCAAGCCGGAAGGCTTCGATGTGACAGCGACGGGCGGCAAAGTGGACAGTGCGAAGTTCCAAAGTGTCTGCGAACAGTTGATGGCGCGCTTCCCGCGGGCCAAGAAGGTGATCATTACCCTGCGCGGATCGATCAACGCGAACCACAATACGTGGGGCGGTGTCCTCTGGGACGGCAAGACCCTGTACCAGTCTCCGCGTTATGACATCACCCATATTGTCGACCGCGTCGGCGGCGGCGACAGCTTCATGGGCGGACTGATCTACGGCCTGTTGACCTATGCTCCGGATGACCAGAAGGCACTGAACTTCGCAGTGGCGGCTTCCTGCCTGAAACACACGCTCTTCGGAGACTACAACCAGATGACGGTTGCGGAAGTGGAGAATCTGATGAAAGGGGACGGCAGTGGCCGGGTCTCCCGCTAAGGAGGAGTGAATATGGCGCAATATACGAAGCTTCAGGTACTTTCAACGATCCGGGAGACCGGTATGGTTCCGGTTTTCTACCACAAGGATGTGCAGACCGCCAAGCAGGTGTTGAAAGCGTGTTATGACGGCGGTGTCCGTGCTTTCGAGTTCACCAACCGGGGTGATTTCGCCCAGGAGGTGTTCGGAGAGCTGGTCAAATATGCCGTGAAAGAACTTCCGGGGATGATTGTCGGCGTCGGGTCTGTCGTGGATCCGGCGACCGCCGCCCTGTATATCCAGCTGGGAGCCAATTTCGTGGTCGGTCCGCTGTTCAACCCGGCAATCGCCCCTGTGTGCAACCGCCGGCTGATTCCCTATTGCCCGGGATGCGGCTCTGTCTCCGAGGTCGGTGCGGCCCAGGAGGCCGGCTGTGACCTGTGCAAGGTTTTCCCCGGCGACGTGCTCGGACCTGCTTTCGTCAAGGGACTGCGTGCTCCGATGCCGTGGAGCCAGATCATGGTCACCGGCGGTGTCAAGCCGACCCGGGAGAATCTGGAAGGCTGGTTCAAGGCCGGTGTCACTTGCGTCGGGATGGGTTCGAACCTGTTCCCCAAGGATGCCGTGGCGGCCGGGGACTGGTCCCGGATTTCCGCCCTGTGCCGGGAAGCGCTCGATATTATCCAATCATTGAAATAATCCTGATTCCCTATGTCAACTCAGAAAAAATTAATGACCAATTGGCGCTGGTGGATTTGTTCGTTATTGTTCGTTGCGACGACGGTCAATTACCTGGACCGCCAAGTGCTTTCGCTCACCTACGAAGAATTCATCAAACCCGAGTTCCACTGGACCGATGACAATTACGGTACCATCACGGCTTTCTTCTCCATTTTCTATGCGATCTGCTGCCTCTTCGCGGGCAAGTTCGTAGATTGGATGGGGACCAAGAAGGGTTACCTCATCTCCATCGGCGTCTGGAGCGCCGGCGCGTGCCTGCATGCTGCCTGCGGCTGGGCTACCGCGCATATCGCCGGGATTGAAAGTGTTGCAGCCATGCGTGCGGTTGAGGCCGGAAGCAGTGTCGCGCTCACAGTATCAACCATTTCGGTATACCTATTCTTGCTCTGTCGCGGTATTCTCGCGCTGGGGGAGGCGGGAAACTTCCCGGCCGCAATCAAGGTGACGGCCGAGTATTTCCCGAAAAAGGACCGGGCTTTCGCGACCTCTATCTTCAATGCCGGTGCGTCTGTCGGTGCGCTGGCCGCTCCGCTTACCATCCCGCCGCTTGCCAAGCATTTCGGCTGGGAAATGGCGTTCATCATCATCGGTGCGCTCGGTTTCCTGTGGATGTTCTTCTGGGCCTTCATGTACGACAAGCCCGAGAAGAGCAAACATGTGAATGAAGGGGAGTTGGAGTATATCCATCAGGACGATGCCCTCGAGGCGGCCGAGAAAGCGGCTGCTGCGGAAGCTGCCAAGAACGAAAAGTCCATTTCTCTCTGGCAGGCATTCCGTTACAAGCAGACCTGGTCTTTCATTACGGGTAAATTCTTCACCGACGGCGTGTGGTGGTTCTTCCTGTTCTGGGCTCCTTCGTATTTCAGCAACCAGTTCAATGCACCGGCTACCTCCGGTCTGGGCCAGGCGTTGATTTTCACGCTGTACGCCATTGTGACGGTGGTTTCCATTTTCGGCGGCTACCTCCCGCGTGTTTTCGTGGAGAAGCGGGGCATGAATCCCTATGCCGGCCGGATGCTCGCCATGCTTATTTTTGCTTTCTTCCCGCTCTGCGCCCTCCTGGCGCAGCCGCTCGGTGTGCATTTCAACAGCCCCTGGTGGCCTGCTATCCTCATCGGTCTTGCGGCTGCCGGGCACCAGGCCTGGAGTGCGAATATCTTCAGCACGGTCGGGGATATGTTCCCCAAGAGTACCATTGCGACCATCACTGGAATCGGTGCCATGGCTGGCGGTGTGGGCTCCATGTTCATCCAGAAGATTGCCGGTAAGCTCTTTACCTATGCGGAGAATGCCGGATCGGCCTTCCATTTCCTCGGGTTCGAAGGCAAGCCTGCCGGGTACTTCATCATGTTCTGTTTCTGCGGCGTCGCTTACCTGATTGCCTGGACCATCATGAAATCCCTGGTGCCGAAGTACAAACCGATTGTATTGGAATAGGTTTTCCTACGCTGTAAGAGCGATTTGAAAAAAAGGGGGCGGCCAATAATCACTTATTGGCCGTCCTTTTTGATTCTGGCTCCATGCAGGCGGGAGGTCGCGGCACCGTACCGCTCAGGCGACGGAAGGCATGCATGACGAGTACGAGGGCTTTCCGGTCCATGGCTTGCTACAACAGGATCCAGTCCTCTTCCAGACAGCTCACATGGTGTTCCGTGATGCCCTTCTCGTCCATCCAGCGACGGGTGTCGCGGGTCTTGAGCCAGGTGTGCTCGGGCGCGGGCTCCCACACCCAGGACGGCGTAGGCCAGAGGCAGGCGCGGAAATTGATCGACTTGTAGAACTGTTCGTTGCAGCCCTGCTGCCCGTGATGGGCCATCTGCAGGTAGTCGCAGTCCAGATACTCCTTATATTGTGCGAGGACCCGGTTGCCGCGCTCCTCCTCGGCATCTCCGAGGAAGACGACACTCTTGGTATCGTCCCACATCCGGATGATCATGGTCTGTTCGTTGTAATGCTTCCTGGGAATGTCCATGTCCGCGACGCTCAGGATCATGATGCCTACGCCGTCCATGTCGAACCGCTGGCCGGCCTGGTGGACATTGACGAAATCTGTCCCGTCCATGAAGTTGTCCAGCGCCCGGTAATACCCGCGGGCGTTTTCCGCGCTGCCGGGTTCGCAGTCCAGGAACGCATCGGGAACCCGGGAATAGATGACCTTGTCGACGGTGATGCCCTGCGGGTCGTTCAGGATGGTCGCCAGGGCCTCCATGTGGTCCTCGTGCGGATGCGTGATGAACCAGAGGTCCACGTGATTACCGGCTTCTGCGAGATACTTGCGGAGTTTCTTCGTTTCAGCAGCATAGCCGCCGTCCACCATGAACACCTTCCCCCCGTTGGTTTTCATCAGATAGGATTCGCCGATGGTGTCGGTGACCGACGAAAGCTGCGTCAGGGAGAAATGCCCCGTGGGTTTCTTCCCGAAAAGTCCTTCCTCCTTCTTGCTCCATCCGGAGGGGACGCATCCGGAAAGGGCTACGCCCGCGGCGGCAAGTCCGGATACTTTGAAAAAAACTCTTCTGTCCATTCCAGTTTATCGTTTCAGTGGTTTTGTAGTATCTACAAATTTAATCAATTATCCCGTAGAAAGAAAGGGTCACCGGAATCGGTGCCATGGCTGGCGGTATGGGCTCCATGTTCATCCAGAAGATTGCCGATGCTGTAAAGACGATTTGAAAAAGGGAGGGCGGCTGGCCGCCTTCTTTGGTTCTTGCTCCGCACAGGCGGGAGGTCGCCTCACAGGAAGGTTCCGTTCGCTTTCGCTCACTCCATCCCTCCTCTAACGTGCCCGAGGCCGTTCGCATCATCCCTTAGACGCAGTCCTGAATCGATATCCTTTGCTTTTGAGTCCTTTGTCCGCGGAACTGCCGCCGTACAGGAGACGGTAGCGTCCGGGCAGGGGTTCGACTTGCTGCGTCCGGTCGTTCCACCAGTTGAAGGTTTCCGGGGGCAGGGGAATCCGGGCGACGGCCGATTGACCCGCCGGGATGGTGACACGCGCAAATCCGCGAAGTGTCTTGGAAGGCCCGTCGGGATCTTTCCCGGCCTTTTTCACATAGAGTTGGACCGTTTCCGTCCCATCGACTTCCCCCGTGTTCTTTATGTTGATACACAGGTATTTCTGCCCGTCTTCCCCGCGGCGGATCCGGGCCCGTCCGTATCGGAAAGTCGTATAGCTCAGTCCATGGCCGAAGGGGAACAGCGGGCTTCCTTCGAAGAAGCGGTAGGTGTGCCCTTTCATGCGATAGTCCTCGAAATCAGGGAGCTGGCTGTCTTCTGCATAGAAGGTGACGGGCAATTTCCCGGAAGGATTGGTCTCGCCGTACAGGACTTCCGCGAGGGCTGTTCCGGCCTCCTGTCCGAGATACCAGGCCTGAATCAGGGCGGCGCATCGCTCCTGCTCGGGAGCCAACCCGATAGCCGATCCGGAGAAATTGATGAATATCACTTTTTTGCCTGCATCCGAGAGCGCCTTCACCAATTCCCGCTGGACAGCCGGCAATTCGATGGACGTGCGGTCTCCTCCCTTGAATCCGGGTACTTTCACCGGCATTTCCTCTCCTTCCAGCCGGGGCGAAATGCCTCCGGCAAACAGGACGATCGGGTACTCCTCCAGTTCCTGCAGCAGGGAATTCTTCCTTTCTTCCGTCAGGGTATCCAGGGCATGCTTGCATCCCGGAAGATACTTCAGGTCCGGGATCCGGGCGGCCAGTGCATCTTTCAGCGTAACGGTGCGCAGGGGAATCCCTTCGTAATTGCCCCGGAGCATGATGGAATCCGCTGCGTTCGGACCGACCAGGGCGATTTTCTCATTCTTTTGCAGGGGAAGCGCGCGGTCCTTGTTGGAGAGCAGGACGATGCTTTCCCGGGCCATCTTCAAGGCCAGTTCTGCATGCTTCGGTCCGCACAGCAGATTTTCCGGGAGGGCGTCCCAGCAGCTTTTTCCGTCCAATTCTCCCAGCTCAATCCGGGCCAGAAGCAGGCGGAACACGCTGTCGTCCAGGTCTTTCTCGGTAAGGAGCCCCTGTGCTACCGCTTCCGGCAGGTGCTTGAAATCGTTGCCGCATTCCAGGTTGGCGCCGGCCTTGACTGCCGCCGCGGCCGCTTCCGCAGCCGTGCTGACAAATCCGTGATACCCCTTCTTATAGAAATCGCTGACGGCCCAGCAATCGCTCAGGATGATGCCGTCATAGCGCCATTCTCCGCGCAGGATTTCCTGCAGCAGGCGGGTGTTGGCCCCGCAGGGCTCCCCGTAAAGCCGGTTGTAGGCAAACATGACCTCCTTCACCTTTCCCTTGGTTACGAGCTCTTTGAAGGCCGGCAGATACGTTTCGCGGAAATCCCGTTCAGAGACTTCTGCATTGAACGAGTGGCGGTTGCTTTCCGGTCCGCTGTGGACGGCGAAATGCTTGGCGCACGCATGGGCTTTCTGCTGCGGAGCATCCTCCGGCCCCTGCAGCCCCTTGACCACCGCGGTGCCCATGACGCCGGTCAGGTAGGGATCCTCTCCATAGGTTTCCATGCCCCGTCCCCACCGCGGGTCCCGGAAAATGTTGATATTCGGCGTCCAGAATGTAACCCCTTTGTACCACATGTTGTAGGCGGGCCAGGGCGTCTTTTCCATTTCGGCCTCGGCCAGCCGCATTTTCACGCGTCCCTCGTCGCTGACGGACGTGAAGACTTCCTCCAGCAGACTGGGATCGAAGGACGAGGCCATGGCAATCGGCATGGGGAATACCGTGGCGTTTCCGTTGCGTGCGACGCCGTGCAGGGCTTCGTTCCACCAATTGTAGTGCCGGATTCCCAGGCGGGGGATCGGGGGCGAATCGTACAGCATCAGGCCGACTTTTTCTTCCAGCGTCAGCTGCTGCAGAATCTGCCGGGCGCAGAGTGAGTCGGCGGGGGTACCACCCTGGGCGGACGTTTGCATCGCTGCCATCAGGATGGCGCACAGGAGGATAAGGCGTTTCATGGATTATTTTTTCTTTTTCGGAGATGGCTTCTGGAAATACGCGAAGACCGTGTGCAGCAGGGTCCGGATGTCTTCCTCCTTGTTGAGGACTTCTATCGGGAAGCCGAGGCTGACGGCCTTGTAACCGTTGCCCTGGAAACAGACCCCTGCGGAGATGCGTGTATCGCTGTAGCGCAGGAAGGTCGCCGCCTCCGCTCCGTCTGCCGGCACCAGCCCGTCCGGCGCTTCGACGTTGTAGCAAGTCTCGTTGGGGAAGCGGTGATAACTGAATTCCTCCGGCAAGGCTTCCGTTTGGATCATGGAGCAGGTCAGCGGCTGGATCCGGGCAAGCCGGCTGGCATGTCCCGTCAGCCATTTGTAGCCCAGAACGGATTGGATAAATCCTTGTGCCCGTTTTTGTTCTGCTGCATTGACCGTGATCGGGTAGACCTTGTCCCAGGCATCTGTCCCGATGTTTGCTCCGGATACCAGCATGTTGCCGCCCCGGTCGGTGAAAGCTTTCACGGCAGCTTGCAGGGAGGCGGGGAAGACGGCGTATCGGTCCGGCAGGGCACCTCTTCCGCGGGGGACCGTCACCTGTTTTCCGCACACCAGGTCTGCCGCCCAGATTCCGTCCCAAATCTCCATCCGGGAGCAGAATGCGTCCGCGGAAGTGCTGCAGAATGGATAACCTTCTGCCAGCAAAGCTTTTCCATGTACGGAGGGATAATCAAACGTATTTCCGGCAAACTGCCGTCCCGCTTCGTCGCTGTAGGAGGCACCGAAGCCCGGATTGTCATCGTCAATCCACGGGACGTCACGGCGGTATTCATACATCTCCCCAATGTAGGGGAGTTCGATTCCGAAGGCCGATCCCCGTTCCCGTTCCGGCTGGAAGCCGGCATAGGAGGGCGTGTCGAACCAAGTGGGCGGGGACAGGCGCGTGAAATTATTGATGATCAGAATATTGTTGTTGAACGGATCTTTCCCTCTCGGGACGCCGGCACAAAGGATTTCCGACGGGAAACTCCTTCCGCCTGCGTTGAAGGCGACCAGCTTGAAACTGTAGACATGGCCCGGTTCAATGGGCGCTTCCGCAAAATACCATTCTCCTTCCCGGTTGGTGGAAAGGACCTTCCCCTGGTCGAATGCACCGTCGTCCACCCGGGTATACAGGATGAATCCTTCCGGGGTGGCGGTTGTTTCCAGGCTATCCTTCGTGGCTTTCCATCCCAGCCGGGCGCGCAGGCTGCCCGGACCGGCTTCCGCCAGCGTGACATGGAAAGAATTGACCGGTAGGGGCTGGACTCGATAGGGGACCCCGTACCGGTTGCTCAGGAACTTCAGCATTCCCTTGTAAACGGCGCGGCTGACGGTGAAGCGGAACGTCGGGTCCAGTCCGTACTTCATGTCTGCAAAATTCTGGTGGGCAAGGATTTCCAGAATCATTCCCGGAACCGATGTCGTCCGGCTTTCGCTGTACGAACGGTCCCATAGCTGGCGGCGGCTCCACAGGGGCTCGAATCCGGCCCGGATGTCCTGGACAACCTGGCTCTGGACCAGATCGGCATATTCCCGGCTGCACAGGCGGTCTTCTCCGTTGGGCAGTTCCCGTTTCCCGTCGCATTTGAGCGTGTAGATGGCCAGGGTGCCTACAATCGAATCATTCGGCGTCGTTCCGGCATCGGAGTGGAAGGCCAGGGAAAGGTCGAAAGGGATCCCTTTGCCCGGTTCGTCGGGGTTGACCCGGGAACCGCCGGCCATCATGCTGACCCAGGCTCCCCGGTCTGCATAATCGTTGGTATAGTCGTCTTCGAAACGACGGGTGACGGTCGTGTCGACGCCTGCCCATTGCATCCAGTACAGGGCACCTTCCGTATAGCTCGGCAAGCCGGAGGTGACGAAGGCAGACGGGTCTTCATCCGCCTGGCCCCGCGCGATTTTGCCCATCCCGCCGCCGATTTTCACGGCATCGGCCGTGACGATGCTTCTGGGGTGGTGCCGGTAACCTTCCGGGGTACCGTTGTCCAGCGTCACGGACGCATTGTCTCCCTTATCGAATAGGAAAGTCCCGAGATAGATCCATGTGCCGCCTCCCATCCGCTGATTGACAATGAATTCCGTGGATCCTCCCATGTGCCGGACGGTATAGTGGGCGGCCGTCGTGCTTTCCGGCAGGGTCTTGTAGGAAACGTAAACGGCGTATTCGCCCCGCTGGGGGATTTCCGGAATCCAGATGGCTTCACTGACCCGTTCGCCGGTTCCGACGCAGGGAGTCTGCCGCGCCGTCCCCATCGTGAACGGATTGTCGTCGCCGGTGTACACCCGCTTGCTGTCTGCGAAGCCGGCTCCGGCGTCCGTCCAGTGCCCGGTTTCGCGGTAGAGCCCCGCCTTGCGTGTGTATCCGCTCCTTTCTCCGGTGAACGCCGGATCATTGTCGGTGATGACTTCGTGCCGCTGGATATCGCGTTCGCGCGGGGTCATGACATAGGCCCCGGCGTTTTCCAGCATCGGGATGAGGAAGGGGAGGACAAAGCTCTGGGTATACATGTCCTCGACCGTCATGAAAACCTGGGCCCGTTGCCACTCCCAGCGCCGCGTCTTGGCTTCATAATACCGCCCGTGGCTCTGCCAGAGGGCGATATGCCGGCCGGACATGCCCTTGCTGTACGTGGGTTCTCCCACCCGTTTCACCAACGGGGTCGCATGCGGCTGCTTTGTCAGGAATTTGCTGCCGGAAGGGGTCCCGTCATGTCCCAGCGGGGCTGTGACCAATTCGTCCAGCGGCAGGTCCTTCGCATAGATTTCCCCGATTCCTTTCCCTTTCTGGCCTTCCGGAAGCAGTTCTTTCAGCTGGTTGGTGAACCAGCGGACATCCGACCGTTTCCAGGGGATGTCGGACAGGGTTTCAGAAAAGCGGAAATCCAGGTTGCTGCCCTTGGCCGAGACACTTTTGAGCCGCAGTACCGTCTTGACCCCCGTCCTGCGCTGCAACCGGGCCGAGAGGGAGTCGCATGTCGTTTTGAAGGGGGCCACGGAGATTTTCTGGGCCCCGGCGGGAAGTGCCAGGATCACAGCGGCAAAAAAGCAGGCGGACAGTTTCCGGAGCATGCGGGAAAAGGCTAGGAGGTATGTTGTTTTCGCAAGTCGATGATCAGGACAAGGATGGAACTCAGGGCAAGCGCAAGGGTATCTGCCTTGAAGTCAAAGACATCGCCGCTCCGGTAGGTCGTAAAGGTTTGTCCGATTTCCGTCCCCGCGGCCAGCAGGCAGCCCGCCAGGAATACGCAGACCGCGAAAAGGGCACTGTGCCAGGGCTTGGTTGTCAGGCGGTCGAAACCGGCGAACACCAGCAGGGGGAAGGGAAAGAACATCAGGAAATGGACGACTTTGTCGGAGGGGATGCCCAGCAGTTTCCAGTCCATTCCGGGACTTCCGCTGAAATGCCCGAAGCAGAGGAAAAGGACGGCTGCGAGATAAAGGACGAGCAGAATCCGGAAAAGGATGTTGTTCTTTCTGGACATGTTACTGCAATTCCAATTCTCCGAAATATTCCGGGCGGTGGAAGTCCGGCTTCGGGGTCCCGATGGGATTCCAGGTCACGTAGTGCGGATGGGCCGTTTTGTCGCCGCATTTGTAGAAATTGGCGCGCAGGGCCTTCGGGAGCTTATTTTCACGTATCCCCATCAGGTCGAGCGGAATCACGAGGGCGACATCCCAGGTCATGATGCTTCCGGAAATCTCGGTCGCTTCCGTGATGACGTTGGAGGCAATCCGGCGGATCCGGGCAAGGTCTGCGGCGGTGCGCTGCTTGCGGTCCCCGCGTCCTGCTCCCATGGCAGCCAGGAGTTTGCCTGCCGCGTTGACTTCGAAATTATAATAGACGGACCCGTCGGGATCTTCTACGAAGAACTCACAGCAACTGTCTTCCCAGGGGCGCTCGTTGTCGCCGAGGCTCGCCACCCTCAGGTCAAGGCCATTGACGTGGAAATGCAAGGCCAGGAATCCTTCCGTCCGGGCGATGCGGCCGCTGCAGGCGGGGCAATAGGGATAGCTGTCGGGCCAGTTCACCTGGTTCACGAAAAAACGGGCACCCTTTTCTTCGAGGGTGTTCAGGAGGGTCCGGTCGTCCATACGGGACAACCCGCTGATGAAAGGTATTGTCAAAGTGTTCATATACAAATGGTTTTAAAGTGCTTGCATGTCATGGAGCCGTTTGTAATACCCGCCCAGGGCGAGCAGTTCCTCGTGCCTGCCGCGTTCCACGATCCGTCCTTCGTGCATGACCAGGATTTCGTCTGAGTGCTTGATGGTCGACAGCCGGTGCGCGATGGCGATGGTCGTCCGGTTGGTCATCAGGCGGTCGAGCGCTTCCTGCACGAGCCGCTCGGATTCGGTGTCCAGCGAGGCGGTGGCTTCGTCCAGGATCAGGATCGGCGGGTTCTTCAGGATGGCGCGGGCGATGCTGAGGCGCTGGCGCTGTCCGCCGGAAAGTTTCATGCCGCGGTCGCCGATATTGGTCTGGTAGCCCTCTTCCTTCTCCATGATGAAATCGTGTGCATTGGCAATCCGGGCGGCCTCTTCCACTTGTTCTTTCGTGGCGTTTTCCACCCCGAAGGCAATGTTGTTGAAAATTGTATCATTGAAGAGGATCGGCTCCTGGTTGACGTATCCCATCAGCTTCCGCAAATCCTTCAGGGATAACTCTTTCAGCGGATGTCCGTCAATCAGGATTTCGCCGCCGGTCACATCGTAGAAACGCGGAATCAGGTCGACAAGCGTCGATTTCCCGGCACCGGATTCCCCGACGATGGCGATGGTCTTTCCCTTGTCGAGTTCCAGGTTGATATCTTTGAGGACGGGATTGCCGTCTTCATAGTTGAAATAGACATTCTTCAGGGTGATGCTGTGGTTGAAATCGCCCAGCGGCACCGGGTGGAGGGGCTCCCGGATGGGATTCTCCGCCTGCAGGATCCGGTCCACGCGCTCCATGGACGCCAGTCCTTTCGGAATGCTGTAAGTCGCCTTGGAAAAGTCCTTGAGGGGGTTGATGATGCTGTACAGGATCACCATGTAGTAGATGAATGTCGGGGCGTCGATGGGCGCATTCTCGCTCAGGATCAGGGTCCCGCCGAACCACAGGACGATGGCGATGAGGATGGTCCCCAGGAATTCGCTCATCGGGTGGGCGAGGGCTTGCCGGGTGGATACGCGGGCTGTCTTGCGCCGCAGGGCGTCCGTAATGGCGGAGAAGCGGTTGGACATGCTTTTTTCCGCGATGAACGCCTTGATTACGCGCAGCCCGCCCAGGGTCTCTTCCACCTGTGTCATCGTGTCGCTCCACAGTTCCTGCGCCTGCAGGGACTGCCGTTTGAGCTGCCGGCCGACAGCTCCCATGATCCAGCCGAGGACCGGTACGACCAGGAGGGTGAACAGGGTCAGTTCCCAGCTCAGGTACACCAGGGCGGCGAAATAGAAGATGATCAGGATCGGATTCTTGATGAGCATGTCCAGCGTGCTCATGATGGAATTCTCGATTTCATTCACGTCGCCGCTCATGCGGGCGATGATGTCGCCTTTCCGTTCCTGGGAGAAGAACCCCAGGGGAAGATACAGGATCTTGTCATACAGCTGCATGCGGATGTCCCGGACCACGCCGGTGCGGATCGGGATCATGACGGCGGAGGAGCCGAAATAGCAGGCGGTTTTCAGCAGTGTCATCACCCCGAGGAAGCCGCAGAGCAGCAGCAGGACCTTCGAGGCGCCGATGGTGGCCATCATGTCGGTCACCCACCAGTACGCATTGTTCAGGGCGATGTTCTTCAGGCTCATGCCCGGGGTGTCCCAGGGAATGAACTGATAGACTGTGTCGCTGGTGTTGAACAGGATACGAAGCAGGGGGATGATCAGCGTGAAGGAAAAAATGTTGAAGATGGCGGACAGGATGTTGAGCACGACAGAGCCTGCCAGGTAACGTTTATATGGAGCGACATATCGCCGGATGACTTGCCAGAATTCTTTCATGGTGCGGGAAGGATCATGCGAGCCGTTCGAGATAGTGGAAAATCAGGATGATCCGCTTGCGGAGGATGTCCAGGTCGAGGGTATCCACTGTGTCGTAGGTCTTGTTGTTGTTCAGGGTGATGCCGGATGTGAACATCACGGCGGGAATGCCGTGTTCTACAAAAAAGCGCTGTTCGCTGACTTTCCGGTAGAACAGCCGGGTGAAGTCCTTGCTGCCATAGTAGTCGAAGCCCAGGTCCAGCCCGGTTCCGTACCGCAGGTTGCAGGCCGCGAGGTCGTCCCGGGTAAAAGAGGGCATGGATTCGCGTCCGAGCATGATGAGGTAGTCGGGCCGGGTGTCCCGGATGGGGGAGAGGGTGCTGCCGATCTGCTCGATGTTGACCACAGAGGAAATCATGTCCGGCCGGATCGGCTCTCCGGTCGACGGATTGACGAGGAAGCCGCTCTCGATGCTGTTCCAAAGGTCCTGTGCGCCATGCATGTTGAGGCCCTTGGCGTCCAGGGCGACGAAGAGGATATTCTTCCGGTAAATCTGCCGGAATTTCCGCATGACGGAGAACATTTCGGCCATCTGGATCATGGCGGCGACGCCGGAAGCATTGCTGTCCGCTCCCGGATACAGCCGGTCGCCGAGAACACCCAGCCCGTCATAGTGCGCCATGACAATCACATAGGATGCACTGGGAATCGTGCTGTTCGAAGGAAGCATCCCGATGATGTTCCGCCCTGTAACCCCGGTCGGAGTGATGAAATGCCGGACATACGAACCGCCCAGCGGCCGGAGCCCTTGCTGCCGGAACATCCGGACAATCCACATGGCCGCTTCGCTGGAACCGGTACTGCCCGTCGCACGCCCCTGGCACAGGGTATCGGAAAGAAAAGCGATGCGGGCACGGAGCCGGTCCGTCTGGACGGTTTTTTCCGCTTCCTCTGCCGGTTTGATGACTTTGGCATGGAGGGGAAGCGCACCCCTCAGCATGCAGAGGCATGCCGACAGGAGGATCAGGTATCGTATTTTTTTCAGCGTTTTCAGTTATTAAGGCACAATTATGGTTATATTTGCAGAATGCTGCGCGAAACCACAAATTCCATTCCTCAAAAATAGCAATTATCGGGGACAGAATGAAACTTTTGGGCAAATATATTCTTTTTTTGGGGCTCTTGGCCGGCTTCTGCCTGCCTGTGGCCGCCCAATATGACCGGGACGTCTTCTTCATCCGCGGACGGAGAGCGCTCTCGGACGGGAAATATGCCCAGTCCATCGAGAATTTCAACATTCTGGCCCGTCTGGATACAACCGATTACTGGACATTCTTTTACCGGGGAATTGCCAAATACAACCTCGGGGATTTGCGCGGCGCCCAGCGGGACTTTGACAATTCCGTGCGGTTGAATCCGGTCTTTACGTCGGGATACCATTACCGGGCGATCACCCGGAGCCGTTTCGGGGAATATGATGCCGCCCTGGCGGACCTGGAACGCGCCCTGCGCCTGCGTCCCGGCTATGAAGGCCTCTATTTCAGCCGGGGCGTCACTTATTTCCTGGCCCAGCAGTTCGACAAGGCCGTAGCGGACTTCGACCATTATATCCGAAAGGAGCCGAAGGATCCCTCCGCTTACCTGAACCGCGGAGCTTCCTTCCTGTTCCTGGGCGATACCACCCGTGCGCTGAATGACTACAACAAGGCCATCTCCCTGGACCGTTTCGAGCCGGAAGGCTACGTCCGCCGGGGGCGCCTGTATGCTGCCCGCGGTGCGTTGGACGCCGCCATTGCCGATATGGACCGGGCTGTGGAATTGGATTCTACCAGTACGTTCGCCTTTTTCAACCGGGCGCTGATGCATTATGAGCGGAAAGATTTCAACCAGGCCATGGCGGACCTGAACCGGGTGCTCCGCGACGAGCCGGGCAATGCCCTCACCCTGTATAACCGCAGCTTGATCAGCGCGCAGGTCGGGAATTTCGAGGATGCCCTGGCGGATATGGACCGGGTAATCAACATCAATCCGGGCAATGTGCTGGCCTACTATAACCGGGCCTCCTATTTTGTCCAGATGGAACGGTGGCAGGATGCCCTGGAGGATTATGACATGGCGATTTCGCTGTATCCCGATTTTGCGAAGGCGTACATGAACCGCTCCTATGTGGAGAACCAGCTGGGCATGCGTGCCGCGTCCAAACGCGACTATGAGACGGCCCAGGCCAAGGTCCGGGAGTACCGTCAGAAAAACAGCGGAGAGGCGGAAGGGTCCTTCGCCGATACGACGAAGAAATACAGCTCCCTCCTGGCGCTGGATGCGGAGTTCGCCAAGAAAGATTTCAATGATGAACTCCTGCAGCACCGCGATATCGACATCCGTCTCAAACCGCTCTACAAGTTTGTCCTGGCCCGGACGCGGGACAATGAGAATTATGCGTTGAGCAACCGGTACGAGAATGTTTTGGTGGACAATTTCATCAATACTTCTCCGATCGCCTTGCGCATCACGAATGCGGACTCGGTTGCGGCACCATCCCCCGAGGCGACCAGGCAAATCCTGTACGGGGGCGATCCGGTCTATGCCGGAACATCCCGGGAGAAGTTGTCTCCCCAGCGTGTCGCCTTCCTGAAGGCGCTTTCGGAGGTGAATGAAAAACAGTTCAACTCTGCGCTGTCCTATTATGACCAGGCCGCTGCGGGTACGCCTTCCGGCAAGTATGATTCCTATTACACGGCCTTCTACCTGATGAACCGGGGTGTGCTCCGGTCCGAAATGATCGATTTCATCTCCTCCATCGAGAACAACGTGCAGACCTTGACCATGGATGACCAGGGAACGACCCGGGCCCGTGTCAAGGACCAGGTGAGCCGGACGTACGATTATTCCGAAGCGATTGACGACATGGCCGCCGCCCTGGCCATCGCACCGGAGATTCCCTATATCCATTTCAATCTCGGGAACTTGTACTGCCTTTCTTCCATGTTGGTTGAGGCCATCGGCAGTTATTCCGAAGCCATCCGCCTGTATCCTTACATGGGGGATGCATACTTCAACCGCGGCCTTGTGCTGATTTATCTGAAAGACAAAGAGAAAGGGTGCATCGATCTCTCGCATGCCGGTGAGTTGGGCGTGCAGGACGCCTATGGCGTCATCAGCAAATACTGCGAAACAGAGCAGGAGGGGAGGTAAGGGATGATCCGGTTCATGAGTTTTTCCAGCGGAAGCTGCGGCAATTGCTATTATCTCTCTTCAGACGGCCCCGAGGGGCACAAGGGCCTTCTGGTCGACGCCGGGGTGAGCCTGCGCCGGATGAAGGCCGTCCTGCTTTCCAGGGGATTGGATTTCAATGCTTTTTCGGATGTCCTGGTCACGCATGACCACCTGGACCACATCCGTCATCTGGGCGCTTTGTGCAAGCGGCTGGGCAAGCCGGTCCATGCCATGCCCGAGTTGCACCGTGCCCTGGCATACCATACGTTCACGGCACCGTATATCTCCGGTTGCCGCCAGGATCTGGTCGAAGGGGAGTGGAACGAGGTGGCCGGAGCGCATGTCCGGTATTTCGAAGTCCCCCACGATGCCACGCGGACTGTCGGGTATGCCATCCTGTTGGACGGCCATAAATTCGTGATCATGACCGACATCGGTTCTATGACCGAGGAAGCGCTCCGATTCGCCTCCCTGGCGGATACGGTGGTCATCGAGTCCAATTATGACATGGACATGCTGATGGGCGGCCCTTATCCCCATGAGCTCAAAATGCGGATCTGCACCGGAAACGGGCATCTGAGCAACGACGCCTGCGCGGCGGCCATCCGCCGGTTCTATCATGACGGGCTGCGGAATCTCTTCCTCTGCCACCTGAGCGAGAACAACAATACGCCGGACCTGGCGCTTGCCTCGGCCCGGCGTGTCTTGGACGAACTGGGCGTCCCGGCTGGGAAAGTGCAGCTGCGTGCCCTCCCGCGCCAGGTCCCTTCTCCGTTATTTATTTTGTAGCAATCGGTTCAGACCGCGGATAATCCGCCGTGTCCCTTCCCGGAGCAACGTTTCCGGGCAGGCAATGTTGATGCGGATGAATCCTTCCTGTCCGTACATCGAACCGGCATTGATCCAGACCCGTTCCCGCTCGATCAGGCTTTTCTCAACCGCTTCGGAGGCGATGTCGCCGAGGGCGGAACAGTCCACCCAGACCAGATAAGTTCCTTCAAGTCGGCACAGGGGGAAATCCGGCGCCTCCTTCTCGAACAAGTCCTTGAGGATCAGGTAGTTTTTGTAGATTCTGTCGCGCAGTGCTTCCAGCCAGGCTTCTCCCTCCGGGGAATAGGCTGCCTGCAGGGCAATGACGCCGAACGGATTGACATCGCAGACCTCGTTGATGTTGATGGCCCGGTCGATGCGCTCCAGCCAACTGGGATTGTCCGTGATGATGTTGGCAATTTGGAGACCGGCCGTATTGAAGGATTTGCTGGGGGAATTGAGCGTGATGCTGCAGCCCTGGTTCTCCTTGCTGGCGGCGGCAAACGGCGTGAAAGTGTGCCCGGGAAGGGTGAGTTCGCAGTGGATTTCATCGCTGACGACAATCACCCCGTGACGCCGGCAGATTTCGCCGGTGCGGGCAAGCTCTTCCTGCGTCCAGACCCGTCCGGCCGGGTTGTGGGGGTTGCAGAGCAGCAGGATCTTCGCCTTGGGATCGGCACATTTGCGCTCCAGGTCCTCGAAATCCATCCGGTAAGTATGGTTCTCATACAAGAGCGGACTTTCGGTGCGGACACAGCCGTTGTTCCGGATCGAAGAGAAGAAGCAGTTGTAGACGGGCGTCTGGACAATGACTTGGTCGCCAGGGACCGTGAGTGCCTTGATCGTTGCGGAAATGGCCGGGACGACTCCGGAGGTGTAGAGGATCCAGGAGGGGTCGATGACCCAGCCGTGGCGCCTGGAAAACCAGTCTCTTACAGCTTGATAATACGATCCGGGGACTTGTGTATAGCCGAAAACCCCGTGCCCGACGCGGCGCTGCAGGGCCTCGATGATGCAGGGCGCTGTCCGGAAGTCCATATCCGCCACCCACATGGGGATGATGTCGGCGCCTTCTTCAAGGCCCTGGACAGGAGGCTGTGCGTCCCATTTGTAGGCGCCGCTTCCCCGGCGGGGAACGACGGTTTCAAAGTCGAAGGGGCAGTGGTCCATGACGCAACGGGATAGGGGGTTATACGCCTGTCTGTTCGATCCGGCAGTCTCCGGGGGCCTTGATGTTGCCGTCGAGGATAATCTCGCCGATGCTTCCGGCCCGGATGAAACCGGTCTTCGGGTTCTTTACGGAAGGAATATGTCCGCGGATGGTCGCCTGGACCGAGGAATACTCCAGGGCGAGGTTGGCATCCTCACCGAAAGTGCAGTCTTCGAGGACCAGGTCTTCCGCATAGCAGAGCGGCTGGCCGCCCGTGATGTGGCAGCGGACCAGTTTCAGTCCGCGGGAGTGCCATCCGAGGAACTCTCCGTTGATGACGCTGTCATACACGGAGACATTGTCCGTCTCCCAGAATGCATCTTTGGTATTGAGGACGGAGTCGTGGATTTCCACGTTCCGGCTCCACTGAAAGGAATAGTTTCCGTCGAGCTGGAAGTTCTTGATTTTCACGTCATGGCAGTGCATGAAAATGTAGTCCGCCCGGGCGGCGCGGACGTCTTCCAGCACGACCTGCCCGCAGTGCCACAGGGTTTCGGACGCGGAATCGATGATGACGCGCCGGAGGGTCAGGTCTTCCATTTCCCGGAACATCTTGGGCGCATCCACGATGGTGTCTTCCATCAGCAGGTGCTTCGAATACCACAGGGCGGCCCGGGCGCCGACCGTGAAGATACAATCCTTCACCTGGAACCCGTCACAGCACCAGAAAGGGTATTTTCCCTCGAACCGGCAGTGGTTTGCCGTGATGTTCGCCGTTTCCTTGAGGGCGGATTCGCCGGCGTGGATGATGACGTTCTCCAGGAGCAGGTCTTTTTCGCAGTACAGGGGCCTTTCGCCCCCGAATTCTTGATTGGCAATGTGTTTCATATAAGATTATACCATTTATTTCACTTTGATCAGCCGGTCTTTCATCCACCGCTCTCCCTTGAGGCGCCAGATGAACAGCAAACCGCGGATATTCAATTCGATGCACATGGCGATCCAGTAGCCCTGCAGGCCGTATTTCGGGGTCAGGACGATGGACAGCCCGATCCGGACCAGCCACATGCTGCAGAAATTCATCAGGCTCGGGACCAGGGTGTCGCCCGCACCCACGCAGATGCCGTATCCGACAATGGAGACCGCATACAGGGTTTCCGCGAAGGCTTCGATCCGCAAAACTTTGGAACCCAGTGAGATGACTCCTGCGTCATTGCTGAGGATGTCCATCAGGACGGTGGACGAAAAGAACATGGCGATGGCGAGCAGGCTCATGATCGCCGCGGCCATCAGGATCGTAATCCGGGCGAATTTCCGGGCGAGATCCTTCCGCCCTGCACCCAGACTTTGTCCGACAAGGGTCGTTGCGGCTTCTTCAATGCCGTAACCGGGCATGTAACAGAAACTTTCCGCTGTGATGGCGAAAGCGTTGGCGGCAATGGCGATCGGGCCAAGGGGCGCCACGATGATCGTGCTCGCGACATAGGCTCCCCGCATGATGATGTTTTGCAGCCACATGGGAGAGGTGATACCCAGCGCGTTGCGAAGTACGCCACGGCTGGGGAGGACGGAAACCCTTTCCCCCTTGCCGGACAGTTCTTCACTGCGGTGGAACAGGTACCAGAGGATGAAGGCCGTGGTGACGACTTCGGACATGCCCGTTCCGAGGGCGGCACCGGCCACACCCATGTCGCAGAGGAAAATAAAGATGTAGTTGAAAATGACGTCCAGCACGCACATGGCAATGTACATCATGCTGGGTACCTTCATGTTACCGCTGGCCTGGAGCATCATGCTGGCGGACCAGCCGACGCAGCCGACCGGGATGAATGCGGCATAGATCAGGAAATACCGGGATGCGTCCGCCGCAATTTCGGCCCCGCCGCCGAGCCATCCGGGCAGGAAGGGGCTGATGGCCATTCCCGCTGCGCTCAGCAACAGGGTGAACAGGAGCATGGAAAACAGGCCCTGGCGGGAGACTTGGCGGGCCTCCTGGAAGTCACGCGATCCGCAGAGATGCGCAATCTGGACGGAGAAACCCGAGGAAGCCGCCATGGCGAATCCGCTGAGGATCCAGGTACTGGTCGCAACCAGACCGATCGAGGCGGACGGGTTGGCGCCGAGGCTGCCCACCATCGCCGAGTCGATGTACTGCATCATGACGGAAGAGAACTGGGCCAGGATGGCGGGAACGCTCAGCATCAACGTCAGCCGGAACTGGTCGTACGTTGTCATCGGGCTCCCGCTGCGGAGTTGGCCTAACAAAATGTCTTTTTCTTTCGCCATGTATGGGATACCGTATTATAAAAATGAAATCGTGTTCGTTGAAAAAATTTCCAAGTTCATTGATAAAAGCGCCTTCGGAGGCCGGGACGGTTTGCCTGTTCTGATGGATTAACTATATTTGTTCTAAGCAGATACAAACTCATGTTTGTTTCATATTAGTCAGTAGTTATTGGTTAGTTTTGTTAGTAGTGGAGTAGAGGCTCGCCGTGAGGTCAGCCTCTATTGTTTTTTTCACCGGAACCGGATGGCAGGGGAATAAGATCATTCCGCGAAGGGCGCGAGGATGTCCGTAGGCTGTCCGTTGTCCAGGAAAGCCCCCATCTCATACGCATTCCAGACTTTCTGTCCGGGAACGTACTTCGACACATCGTTGTAAATGGCCGGCTTCCAGCCGCCGTACACCTCGGGCTCCCAATAGAAGACACCGACACATTTGTCGATCTTCCGGGCCTGGTCCATGAAGTCCTGGATGCAGGCTTTTCCCTGGGTGATGCTGGAGATTTTCACCCCGATCTCGCAGACCATGACCGGCCGGTTGAACTTCTGGGACAAATCTTTGATATTCTTGATTGCCAGTGAATTGACGGCCTTCCATTCCTGTCCCGTTTCGCTCATGGGGTAGTGGGAAAGCCCGATGATGTCCATCTTGCCGCCCTCGTCCAGGAAGCGCTTGAACCACCATTCATTGTTCTCCCAGGCATTGTTCAGGTGGATAATGACGGGGGTGTCCGGGAAGACGGCCTTCGAGGCGGTGTATCCGACATTGCTGAGCTTGGCATAAGCCGCCCAGCCACCGGCGATCTCTCCGGAATTGTTCCACAGCCGGCAGACATCCCACAGCATTCCGTTCCGGGTTTCGTTGCCCACCTGGATCCATGCAGGGGTGATTCCTTCGTCCTTCAGGGCCTGGAGGACGGTGGTCGTATGCTTGCCGAGTTCTGCTCCCATATCGCTCAGCGATAATCCTTTCCATGCATCCGGGATGTTCTGCCGCCCCGGATCTGCAAAGAAATTGCTGTAATGGAAATCAATCATGACGGCGAGGCCTGCCTTTGTGGCGGCGATTGCCTTGTTCACGACATCTTCCGTCCCGTTCCACTTGAGGTCCGGATTGCACCAGACACGCAGGCGGACAGCATTCATCCCCAGGCTCTTGAGGACCTCCGGAAGCGGTTTTTCCTGGCCGTTTCTGTCCCGGAAAACCTTCCCGTTGTAAACCATCTCCGAATACCAGCTGATATCGGCTCCCCGTGCGAAAGCGGGTGTTTCAATCTTGCCGGTTTCCTCTTCGGTGGGTGTCTGTGGCTCATCCGGCTTGCCGGTCTCGGAAGCGGGACTGTTGCATCCGGTGGGCATTCCCATGAAGAATGCAGTGAATATGCTGAGAATCAGTAATCTGTGTTTCATTGATTATAATTTATGCGGCTTTCTTGCGACGGAAAAAACCGTTGTTTTTCTGTTTCATCGGCTGGATGACAACCCCGGCGTCAATGGCTTCCCCGAAGCGGTCGAGAATGTCTGACAAACGGTACAGCCCGTCTTTGTTGCGTTCGATTCCCTTGAAGGTCAGGGGGAAGATTTGCGGGGGATTCTCCAGGGTCAGCATCTCCATGTTCCTCAGCTGCCGGGTGGACTGGTAGACCATATTCAAGCGGACGAAGGCCTCTCCCTGGGCGTCATACCACTGCTCAAACACCAGCTTGCAGCCGATGGGTGTCTTTGTCTCAATGGTTTCCGGGAGTTCATAGTTCTCTACGTCCAGCGCGGCCAGCATGCTGCCGACATTCGAGTCGTGGCCGCAGAGGAAGGTGAAGATCCGGCCTTTCTGCTGCAATTCCTCCCGGAGGGTCATCAGCAGGGGGCGGGCCAGGTGCCGGGACACGGAGGGAGCGGTGAACAGGACATCTCCGTACCAGTCTTTGATGGCGGATAGCTGTTTCCACTCTTCGGGCGTAATTTCGTGGCCGAAAGCAGCCTTGACGGCGTCCGGCTCTTCATAGTATTGCAGGATCAGGGCGTCTGCCGCCTGGTTCGCCAGTTTGAGCGCCCCGCTCATGCGCGGCTCGTCCCCGGTGGGAAGTTTCACGCTGTTGGTTCCGGGTATGAAATCCGTCGTGTCCCCGCGCAGGGCGGCAGGGGAACGGTCCATGTCCAGGACCCGGTACAGCAGCCGGTAATTGTCCACGAGGGAGGCATCGAGCCCGGCCATCCCTTTTTCTCCGCCCATAGCAGCGATTTCGTGCAGGCCGAGCAGGCGGAATGTTTCATCCGACGTCGTGACCTGGGGCGTAAAAACGGGGTCCATGGTGTTGAGGGCGCAGTGCCAGTCCACTTCCGGTGTGGAAATCGGAATCATGCCGGTGCGGAAGTACCGGGCGGTCGCGATGGTCCGTTGCATGGAATTGGAATAGAAGCGGACCTCGCCGGGGGCGGGCTGCCAGTTTTCCGGAATCAGGCCTTCCGAGACCAGCCATTTGCGGAAATACTGCCCCATGGCAGTCTCCAGCATCCCGCCGCGCAGGGAAAGCTCTCCCGGAGCGGACGTCCAGGAGTACCAGGCATGCGGGGTGATCCGGGACAGGGCGGAGCCGTTCCCGGACAAGGGAGAGCGGATATTGTGCCGGCTGAATACGACGACTTTTTTCAATTGGTATTCATTGCCGTCCCCGGGCCTGCCGTTCCCGTTTTGTGCGGGTAAGAGGAGCGCGGGCAGCAGCAAGGCGGTAAGCAATACGGTTATTCTATTACGCAGCATTCCAGTCATGGTTTTAAAATGCAAATTTAAGCAAAGAATCCCGGGTTTTACACAATCTCAGATTTTTTTGAGCGTAGTGACGAGGCTCACCCCGGTATTTTGGGGAAGATCGAATTCGAAACCGACAAGATAGGAATTCTTGACAAGCTTCACGAAGTCCTTGCCGTCCAGGCCCATGGATTGAACATCCGTCGGCCAGGAGGTGTATGTGACCTTCGTGCCGGAGACCTGTAGCTTCATCTTGATTTCCCCCTTGGTGAGAATGATCCCGTCCGGCGTGATCTCAGGTTTGCCGTAGGTGACAATGGTCCAGCGGAAATGAGCCGGTTTGGCTGCCGTCTTCAGGTCATCCTTGATTTCGAGATACGTTTTATCAACGATGGAGGCTGTTCGGACAGCGGAAGCGACATTGCCGAAATAGACCGGGGTCAGGTCCACCGTCGCGCTCAGTCCGGCGGTGTCCACCGCGATGACGGGACAAAACCCATTCACATCGAATTTGCAGTCATTGACGGTGATCGTATTGTGCTGCTTGTTGTTGTAGGCGAACATGTCCCAGCGTTGGGAATTCTGCGTCATGTCAAACAGTCTCCCGCTGCCCTGCTTGAGGAAGAAAGCTTCCAGCAAGGCGTAGGAGGGCTGGCCGTAATCGGAAGCCCATCGGAAACCGTATGCGTCGAACACGAAACTCCCCGCATCCATGTGCGCGTGGTGATCTCTGGCTTTTCCGCCCTTGATGCCCAGATACAGGTCGTCCTTTTCCCATCCGGTACGCATCATGACGACAGGGGTGAGGCCGTTGCCGGCAAAGACATTCTCTTTCGGCGTCGGAATCTCGGAGAAATCCGCTTTGGCAGCGCTGGACACGGCCAGGAAAAGCGTGCGGCAGTTGACCAAGCCATGATTCTCAAGCGCAAACTTCTGGAAATACAGCAGCTCCGGCTTATGGAAACGCTGGGCGAAGAACCACAGGGCCGGCATGCCGCCCACAATCTTTGCGCAGTCGGAATAATTGAAACGCTGAAGGTTATTGCCGATCGAGTGCATCTGATAATCGCCGGTCCTGTTGAAACCTTCCGACCGGCAGATGCCGAAATCACTGCCCAGGGTACTCTCCAGGGCGGCGATCATGACGCACTGAAACCCGGTTCCGTATACCCAGTAAGACGATCCTTCCGGGTAAGCGCCATCTGGTGCATAGCCGGCGTGCAAGGCTATCTTGTTGGTTTCTATTGATTTGGCCACCATGGCCTTGCAAAGATCCGGGGAGGTTTCCCAGATCGCGAGGGCTCCCGATGTCAGACCGGCGTTGCAGACCTGGTTCCAGTTGCTGTTTGCCCTGTAGAACTTCTGTCCTTCCGCTTTTTCGAAGGCGTATTTGACAATCGTTTCCTCGATGAGCCTTTTCGTCTCGGGACGAAGAACGTCATAGAGCCAGTCGTATCCGACGGCCACGGCAAGCGTCATCTCGCCAGTGTCCAGGAAGTGCGAAGGGTTCCAGTCCGGGAAGTGGCATACGTCAGTCAAGTCATTTTCAGCGTGTTCCAGGTATTTCTTGTCTCCGGTCATCCGGTAGGCATAGGCCGCGGAGGCGATGCGGGTGATAGCTGCCCGAGAAACATGGAGAATCCGCTTGTTGCTGATATCTTTCTTGTATACGAGCGGTTCTCCGGCAAGACCGTATGTCTCGGCCTGTTCCATCATCTGTCCATGCAGTTTGGCCAGCAGGGGATTCTTTTTGAGGGATTTGCGGATATGCCGGAAATCCCTATCATTCATAAACAGACGCGGATGGTTCTGGGCCGTGAGCCCGGAAAAATCTGCCTGGTCGAAGGATTCTGCCTGTGTGGAGGTGGTTTTATTGGCAGATCCGCTGCAAGCCAGCAACAGGGTGATCATTCCTGTGATGAGGCCGATTTTGAAGAGTTGTCTGCGTTTCATGATGCTAGGATTTGAAAAAGGATGGATTCTTTTGGGAGGAACTTGGAAAGCACTTCTCACAAATATAGCGAATTCAACTGATTTTACCTATCTTTGTTGGCCTTCCGCCCTGAGTTTTACGGAAGGTCATATTGACAATTAACCCTGATCTAATGCTTACGATTGGTTCCCCCCTGACCCCCTCTGCCCGGAAAGCCCTTTTGTGCGGATCCGGCGAGCTGGGAAAAGAAGTTACCCTCGAACTTCAGCGTTTTGGCGTTGAGGTAGTTGCTGTTGACCGCTATCCGAATGCTCCTGCCATGCAGGTCGCCCACCGGTCCTATGTGATCAACATGCTGGACGGAGCGGCCCTCCGGTCTGTCATCGAAAAAGAGAAGCCGGATTACATTATTCCGGAAGTGGAAGCGATTGCGACCCCGACGCTCGTGCAGTTGGAAAAAGAAGGTTACAATGTAATTCCGACTGCCAATGCTACCTTACTGACCATGAACCGTGAAGGCATTCGCCGCCTGGCGGCCGAAACCCTTGGCCTTCCTACTGCAACATACAGATTTGCAGATACTTTCGAGGAATTCCAGGAGGCTGTTTCTGCCGTTGGGATCCCTTGTGTCGTGAAGCCGGTCATGAGTTCGTCCGGCCATGGACAGAGCGTGATCCGTTCTTCTGAAGATGTGGAAAAATCCTGGCATATCGCCCAGGAGGAAGGACGCAGCGGCGCCGGCCGCGTCATTGTGGAAGGATTTGTGGATTTCGACTATGAAATCACCCTGCTGACGCTCCGCCACCGAGGCGGGACCCTGACCCTGGAGCCGATCGGACACCATCAGGTGGACGGAGACTACCGCGAGTCATGGCAGCCTCAGCCGATGAAACCCGCCGCACTCGAAAAGGCGAAGGAGATCGCACGGACGATTACGGGAGCCCTCGGCGGCTGGGGTATTTTCGGCGTCGAGATGTTTGTAAAAGGGGATGAGGTCATCTTCAGCGAAGTCTCGCCCCGTCCGCATGATACCGGCATGGTAACCATGATCACCCAGGATCTCTCTGAGTTTGCCCTGCATGCACGCGCTGTCCTCGGCCTGCCGGTGCCGGGCGTCCGTTTATACGGGCCGGGTGCTTCGAAGGCCATTGTCGTGGAAGGGGACAGTGACAATGTTACTTTCTCCGGCCTGGAAGACATCTTGTCGGAAGACGGCGTACAGCTGCGCATTTTCGGAAAGCGCGAAGTGAAAGGCCACCGGCGTTTCGGCGTGCTCCTGGCGCGGGATGAGAGCGTTGAGGCTGCCCTCGCAAAGGTGGAGCGGGCCTACTCGCGTCTTCAGGTTACCGTGCATCCGCGGTCAAAATAATACCCTGAAACGAAGAGCCGTCCGCCAGCGCCTGCTGGCAGACGGCGCGGAGTCCTGGCCGTCAAAATACGAAACGGGAGACTATCAGTCTGACGACTTTTAGTCTCCCGCTTTGTTTATACGCCCTTTGGGGCGATAGGATTACAGCTGCGGACCAGCCTTTACGAGGGCCTTGCCGGCCTTGTTGCTCTCGTACTTGTGGAAGTTCTTGATGAACCTTCCGGCGAGATCCTTGGCCTTCTCTTCCCACTGGGCTGCATTTGCATACGTGTCACGCGGATCGAGGATACCGGTGTCGACGCCTTCAAGTTTCGTAGGAACCGTGAAGTTGAAATAAGGAATCTTCTTGGTCGGGGCGGCATCGATGGAGTGGTTGAGGATCGCGTCGATGATGCCACGGGTGTCGCGGATGGAGATACGCTTTCCGGTACCGTTCCAGCCCGTATTCACGAGGTAAGCCTTGGCGCCGCTCTTCTTCATCTTCTTGACGAGCTCCTCGGCATACTTGGTCGGGTGAAGCTCCAGGAAGGCCTGTCCGAAGCAAGCGGAGAAGGTCGGGGTCGGCTCAGTGATACCACGCTCGGTACCAGCGAGTTTAGCCGTGAAACCGGAGAGGAAATAGTACTTCGTCTGTTCGGCGTCGAGGATGGAAACCGGAGGAAGCACGCCGAATGCATCGGCGGACAGGAAGATCACCTGCTTGGCTGCCGGTCCGTGGCTGTCCGGGCGGACGATGTTGTTGATGTGGTAGATCGGGTAGCTGACGCGGGTGTTCTCGGTGACACTCTTGTCGTTGAAATCGATCTTGCCTTCAGCGTCCACGGTGACGTTCTCCAACAGGGCGTCGCGGCGGATGGCATTATAGATATCCGGTTCGGATTCCTTGTCCAGTTTGATGACCTTGGCATAGCAGCCGCCTTCGAAGTTGAAGACACCCTTGTTGTCCCAGCCGTGCTCGTCGTCGCCGATCAGCAGACGCTTCGGGTCGGTAGAAAGGGTGGTCTTGCCGGTTCCGGAAAGGCCGAAGAAGATGGCGGTGTTCTCACCGTTCATGTCCGTATTGGCGGAGCAGTGCATGGCAGCGATGCCCTTGAGCGGCAGGTAGTAGTTCATCATCGAGAACATACCCTTCTTCATCTCGCCGCCGTACCAGGTGTTCAGGATCACCTGCTCGCGGGAAGTAACGTTGAAGGCAACGCAGGTGTCGCTGCGCAGGCCGAGTTCAGCGTAATTCTCGACGCGGGCCTTGGAAGCGCAGTAAACCACGAAGTCAGGCTCCTGGTCGAATTCGGCCTGGCTCTTCGGACGGATGAACATATTGGTCACGAAATGGGCCTGCCATGCAACCTCCATGATGAAGCGCACCTTCATGCGGGTGTCCGCATGCGTTCCGCAGAAACCGTCGACGACGAAAAGACGTTTGCCGGAAAGCTGCTTCTTGGCGAGGTTCTTGACCTCTTTCCAAACCTTCTCGGACATCTTGTGGTTGTCATTCGGATAGCCTTCCGTAGTCCACCAGATCTCGCCGGGAGCGCCTTCCTTGGTGGTCTTGTCATAGACAATGTATTTGTCTTTGGGAGAACGGCCGGTGTAGATGCCGGTCATGACGTTGATGGCTCCAAGTTCGGTCACCTGACCCTTGTCGTAGCCTTCCAGTCCGGGCTTGGTCTCTTCATTGTAGAGAACTTCGTAAGTCGGGTTGTAAAGTACTTCCTTCACGCGGGTGATACCGTACTTGCTCAAATCCATTTTTGGCATAATTGCTTTTTATTTTTAAAAATTAAACTTGATCCGTATTCTTTTTTGAGGCGTCGCAAATTTAGAAAGTGTTTTGATTTATTCCTACGGAATCGTGAATAATTTACTAATTTTACAGCGCCGGGCCGCGCATTATTGCTACAAAAAACAAGCCATCGGAAACTGTCATGACACCACTTGACGTATTAAAACGATACTGGGGATACGAATCTTTCCGACCCATGCAGGAAGACATCATCAATGCCTCCCTGCGCGGGGAAGATGTGCTGGCCATCCTGCCGACCGGCGGCGGGAAATCGGTCTGTTTCCAGGTCCCCGGAATGATGCGTGACGGGCTGACCCTGGTGGTTACGCCGCTGATCGCCCTGATGAAAGACCAGGTCCAGCAATTGCAGGACCGGGGAATCCGGGCAATCGCCATCCATGCCGGGATGCAGCGGCACGATGTTGACCTGGCCCTGAACAACGCCGCCTATGGCGATTACAAATTTCTGTACGTCTCGCCGGAACGCCTGGGAACCTTCTTGTTCCGCTCCTACGCCGGTGTGCTGGGAATCAGCTGCATCGTCGTGGACGAGGCGCATTGCATCTCGCAGTGGGGCTATGATTTCCGCCCCGATTACCTGCGGATCGGCGAACTGCGCAAACTTGTCAAGGCTCCGGTCATCGCCCTGACGGCGACCGCCACTCCCGATGTCGCCCGGGACATCATGCAGCACCTTGGTTTTGAGAAAGAAAACCTGATCCAGGGTGATTTCGCCCGGCCGAACCTCACCTATGTCGTCCGGAAAACCGAAGACAAACTGGGGCAGATCCTGTCGGTCTGCGGCGGGGTCTCCGGCAGCGGAATCCTCTATGTCCGCAATCGGCGGAAGGCGGAGGAACTGTCTGCTTTTCTGCAGGCGCAGGGCGTCTCCGCTTCCTTCTACCATGCCGGTCTCGGATACGAGACCCGGGCGCAGCGCCAGGCGGACTGGAAACAGGGAAAGATCCGGGTGATGGTCTGTACCAATGCGTTCGGTATGGGAATCGACAAGCCGGATGTGCGGTTTGTCCTCCATTATGACCTCCCGGATTCGCCGGAAGCGTATTTCCAGGAGGCCGGACGTGCCGGGCGGGACGGCCTGCGCTCCTATGCCGTACAGCTTTGGAACGGGCGTGACCTGCAGCGCCTCAAGCAATTGGAACAGACGTCCTTCCCTTCACTGGAATTCATCGCCGACATCTATCAGAAGGTCCATGTGTTCTTCCAGATTCCCTATGGGGCGGGCATGGGTCGGCAGCTTAAATTCGACCTGACGGAATTCTGCCGCCATTTCAAGTTGGAACGTTCCCAGGTGTATTACGCGCTCAAATACCTCGAGCGGGAAGACCACTGGACCTACTCGGAAGCCATCGATATCTCCACGAAAGTCAAAATCCTGCCCTCCCGCCAGGAACTTTACGGCATAGAACTGCCGGAGCCGGTCATGGCGCAGCTTCTGGAAGCATTGATGCGCAAATGTACCGGGATATTCGCCTATCCGGTTCCGGTGGACGAGGATTATTTCGCGGGTCTCTGTTCGATGCCGGTACCGGCCTTCCGTCAGTTGCTTTACCGCATGTCCCTCGAGCATGTGATCGCCTATCTGCCCGCGGAGCATTCCGATGTCCTGTATGTCCACCACGAGCGCCTGGAGCCCGGGAATGTGGCCTTGTCACCACAGCGGTACAACCAGTTGCGGGAGCAGTGGCGCAAGCGGGCGCAGGCCATGGCGGAATATGTCCGGCAAGAGGAGAAATGCCGCGCGCGGTACCTGGTGGACTATTTCGGGCAATCTCTGCCGGAGGACTGCCATACCTGCGATGTGTGCCGTTCCCATGAGGTGGGGGAACGGGAAATAGCGGCGCGTCTGCGGGAATATCTCCGTGAAAAAGAGCAATATACGTTGGATGAAATCTGCCAGGCCATGGGACAGCCCGGCTCCGGGCTTCCACCGCGCTGGCTCGCCGTCCTGCGCAAGCTGATTGATGCCGGAGAGGTTGCGCCTCCCGCCGATCCGCAGTAACCGTTTCCTCCGACTAGTCTGCCGTCAGGGTCAGCCCGTCGTAGGCCGGGCGCAAGTCCGTCCGCTTGCAGGGGTAATCCTTTTTCAGTTGTTCGCAGAAGGCATCATATTGCGGGAAAGCATGGGACAGATGGGTGAGCCAGGTGTGCTTGGCGCCGATCCTCTCCGCCAGGGCAGCCGCCTCGTGCAGGCTGAAATGCGAATGGTGCGGATGGTAGCCTACCGTGTTGAGAGTCAAGTGCTCCAATCCCTTGAGTTTTGCCAGTTCCGCCTCATCGATCCGGTTCATGTCGGTGATATAGGCGATCTTTCCGAAGCGGAATCCCAGCACCGGCATCGGGCCGTGCCAGCCGCGGATCGGGGTGATGACAACACTCTTGCGGGTGGGATCTGCCTGGTGATCGGCCGTTTCCACGATCCGGTCGGAAGTCGGGGACAGCGTTCCGTCGCTCCGCCGGAAGAAATACCCTTTGTCATGGACCCAGGTCAGCTCTCCGTCCGGATGGTTTTGATAGAGGATAAACGGCTGTTCATCAATCAGGTTGACATGCCATTCCGGCGCTCCGGGGTATTTGGGCAGCGTGAAGGCATAGGCGTACTCTTCCCGCAGCGTCTCGAGCACGCGCTCTTCGCAGTAAATCTCCACGGCCTTGCGGCAAATATAATTCAGCGAGCGGACGTCATCCAGCCCTCCCGTGTGATCTTTGTGGTTGTGCGTCAACAGAATGGCGTCGAGGTCGGACAACCCGGCGCGCAGCATCTGGCTGCGGAAATCTGGTCCGGCATCCACCAGGATTTTCATCCCGCCGTATTCGACATATACGGACGAGCGGAACCGTTTGTCGCGCGGATCCCGCGACTGGCAGACCGGGCAGCGGCAGCCGATGATTGGAACGCCTTGCGACGTCCCTGTCCCCAGGAAAGTCAGCCGCGTCCCGCTCATAACACGACCTCCTCGACGGTTCCGACGCGGGTGGGATCCCACGGCCGTTCTACGCGGATGTAATTGCTTGTGTATCCGGACATTTTCCCATCTTTGACATCGGACTCCCAAAGTACTTTCTCCCGGATTCCCCGGTTGGCGTCCCGGAACTCCGTTTCCAGTTCGCGGCACAACTCCTCGAGCCGTTCTACGCGGGCGGTCTTGACCGATTCCTGCACTTGTCCGGGCAGGGTGGCCGCCCGGGTCCCCGGCCGTTTGGAGTAGGGGAAAATATGCAGGAAAGCGGGCCGGATCCGTTCCGCAAGGAATCGGTAGGTCTCCTGGAAGCGTTCCTCCGTCTCGCCGGGCAACCCGGCGATGACATCGATGCCGAAAAAGACTTTCGGCCGTCCGGGGCCTTCCATCTTTTCCCGGACCCGGTCGATCCGCCCGGCGAAAAGGGCCGTATCGTAGCGGCGTCCCATGGCCCGGAGCAGGGAATCGCTGCCCGTTTGCAGCGGGATGTGGAAATGCGGCAGGAACTTGGTGCCGGAAGCGATCCAGTCGATGATCTCGTCGGTCAGCAGGTTGGGCTCGATCGATGAAATCCGGTATCGTTCAATTCCTTCCACCTCGTTCAGGGCCTTCAGCAGGTCGAGGAAAGATTCTCCGGTCGTCCGTCCGAAGTCGCCGGTATTGACCCCGGTCAGGACGATTTCCTTCATCCCCGCGGCGGCGATTTCCCGGGCTTGCCGGACCAGGGTGCAGATGGGCAGGTTCCGGCTTTCTCCCCGGGCATAGGGGACCGTGCAGTATGCGCAGAAATTATTGCATCCGTCCTGCACTTTCAGGAAAGACCGGGTCCGCTCGCCGCCGGACCATGCCCCCATGATATCCGTGGAGATGGCATGGTACTCCTCCGCGAGGCTCTGCGCCTTGTACGAGCCGTCTTCCGGGGCTGTCCCTTCCCGCAGGAACTGCAGCGTCCGGGAAACAAGCCGGCTTTTCTCCCGGGCGCCGAAGACGAGCGCAACGCCCTCGATGGCGGCGACTTGCTCCCGTTTCAGTTCCGCATAGCACCCCGTGACCACGATGACCGCCCCGGGAGCGGTGCGGTGATATTTCCGGATCAGGTTCCGGGCTTTTTTCTCGGCATGCTCCGTAACCGCGCAGGAATTGACCAGGTAGACATCTGCCGGCTCTGCGGCGGATACTACGTCGAATCCTTCCCGGCGGAATGCCCGCTCATAGGTGGAGGTTTCCGCGTAGTTGAGTTTGCATCCGAGCGTCGTAAAGGCAATTTTCATGATAGCAGGAGAAATACGCAGGGGCGCTTGCCGATCTGCGGAGGATTCTTTTTCCAGGCGCCGATGCGCCGTGTTTTCAGGAAGGCGTCGGGCAGGGTCAGGTCCGCTGCGATGCACAGCCGGGTTCCATCCTGGCACACGGACAGGATGTCCGTCAGCATGGCATCATTGCGGTAGGGGGTCTCGATGAAGATTTGCGTTTGTTTGAGTGCGGCGGAGCGGCGTTCGATTTCGCGGAGGGCTTTGCGCCGTTCCTCGTTCTTCGCAGGCAGGTAGCCGCAGAATGCAAAAGACTGCCCGTTCAGGCCCGAGCCCATGAGCGCCAGCATCAGGGAAGACGGTCCGGTAAACGGAACTACTTCTATATCAAGTCGGTGACAGAGCGAGACCAACTGGGCTCCCGGGTCGGCTACGGCCGGCAGGCCGGCTTCGGAGACCAGTCCGACATCGTTGCCGTCCCGGAACAGGACCTCCAATTCTTCCACTTCTGCCGGTGTGGTATGTTCATTCAGTTCCCGGAAAGTGATTTCTCCGATGTGCCCCTTCAGACCCGCCGCGGACAAGAAGCGCCGGGCCGTCCGGATCTCTTCCGCTACATAGGTATGCAGCGTCCGGATCCGTTCCAGAACCGGCCCCGGAAGGACTTCCTCCGGAGCATAGTCGCCCAACGGTGTGGGGATCAGGTATAATTTTCCGTATGTCATTCTTCGATGGTAATCTTGACTTTTTCCTCCTCCTGGCGCCGCGGCCGCCGTCCTTCGCGCCGCCGCTCTTCCGCAGGCCGCTCCTCGCGGACCAGCTGGCCTTCCATCCGCTCCCGCCGGCGTCTCCGGTCCGCTTTCCGGCCGAAGAGATTCTGGAAGAACTCCTTGAAGGTGTTGAATTCCTTCTGGTAGGCGATACCGATGCCATTGCGCTGGGAATTGTCCAGATAGCTCGTATACATGTCCGCAGAATGCGAGAAGAGGTTCAGGCGGACGGCCCCCGGCTTGTCCAGCTTGATTTCGATGTCCAGGTCGCCGACCACTTCGTCCGTCGCCGTGGAATTGTGCCACTGCCTGTTTCCGATCGCCCCGTTGACAATCACCCGGTTGTTGAACAGTTCCGTCGATACGGCGACGTCGAATAGATCATTCCCGCCTGCTCCCTGCTGGTAATCCAGCCCGAGGTCGACCGGGATGTCCAGTTTCTGCAGGATGCTGTTCAGCTGATTGGCCATGATTTCGGTCACGTTGGAATACAGGGTCGACGTATTGTTCACGATGCCCGATTGTTCATCCGGGATGAAGCTGTTGGTCAGCAGGAGGGAAACGAACTGCTTCTGGACACGGTCCTCTGTGCTGAGGGCGCTTTCCACGCGGGCCTGCGTCGTGGGGTCCAGGTCCGGGATGTTGATGGAAAATCCCAGCCGCGGGTTCCGGATTTTGTCCGTGATGTTGATGCCGCATTCGACGGTACGCCGGGTCGAAATGGAGGTTGAGTCTGCGATCAGGGTCCCCAGCGACGTCTTTGTCCTGTATAAGGCGTTGATGTTCAGGTCGCTGTCCATGATATCCCCGTTAAACTTGACCGTACTGCCGTCCTGGATTGTGAAGTCCCGTTTCGCGATGCCCAGGGCAACGAAATGGTACGTTCCGCCGGAGATGTTGTAGTCTCCGTTGATATGGAAAACATCCTGGGCCGGATGCACTTCGAGGTCGATCAGGCCGGATCCCTGTCCGGACAGGACATTCCCGGTCGCCTTGTCCACCTCCAGCACGGCGGCCGTCCGGGGATTGACGTCGATGCGCAGGCGGATGCCCAGATCGCTCTCTTTGCGTTTCTTGGGCCTGAGGGTGGCGAGCATTTCCTCGTAGGGATCCAGTTCGATATCTTCTTCGAATGTCTTGAATGTGAGTAGGTTGGAGCTCCCTTTGGAAGATGCGGACCCGAGCGGGATGTGGAATTCTCCGTCTTTGGCCGTGGAGGCATTCACATCCAGGAGGATTCTGTCGAACGGACCGGTAATCGACACGTCTCCGGTCGCGAAAACATGGCCGTAGAAGGTCGGATTGTCTTTTTCGCCGAGGTCGAGTACTTCCATGTTGCGGACATTCAGCAGTGCATTCAAAGTCATGTCCTTGAGGTGGTTCCATTCGATGCTCCCGCGAACGGCCCCCCGTGCCCCATAGCGGTCGCTCAGGGTGACCTGGTCAAACCAGACCCCTTCGGAGTCGATGTGGAGCGGACCGTTCACCGTATAGCCGACATTCGTGAAAGCCACCTTGAGGAAGGCGTTGTCGAAGCGGAGATCCTGGCTGGAGATATCCAGCTTGTCCAGCGGACCGCCGACCGTCAAGGTCCCGTCGATGCTGCCGGATGCGTCGCTGAAAATGCTGGCAAGGACCGGGCGCGCATATCCCAGGTTGAGCGAATCCAGGTCTATCCGGGCGGAAAGGGTCTTCCGCGACGGAACCAGGAGCCCGTCCAGATTGAGGGAAGAGCGGCCTTCCAGGTCATTGCGCAGGCGCAGGCGGAATCCTTTTTCAACTTCGTCCCAGATGCTTGCAATCTTTACGTCGCCGAGCGGTTCTCCGCCCAGGCTGGTCTGGTCCGCCGTCAGGTCGGCGAGCAGCCGCATGTCGCTGCCGACGGGGGAGACCAGGACGGCCGAGCCGGTGACTTTTCCCTGGATTCCCATGTTCTGCTTCGTGAAATGGTTCAGCATGTCCAGGTTGAACTGGTCCAGCGCAAGGGTCAGGGTGTCCGGCCGGGTCTTGGAGAAGCCCCCGCCGAGCTGGATACTCTGTCCGGTCCCGCTGACCAGCAGGTCATCCACGCGGACCCGTCCGTGGGCCAGCCGGATGCCGGTCTGTCCGATTTTCCAGGCCTCTCCGTTCAAATACAGGTTGGAGGGGAGGATGCTGGCGTCCACGCAGAGCGAGTCGGCCTTGTCGCGCGACAATTGGGCAGTCAGGACAAGTTCCCCTTTGTTCTCCAGGTCGGTTTCGTTGTCATACACCAGTCCGAGACCGATATGGTCATCGTCGGCCAGCAGGCGGAGCTGGTTGCCCCGGGTGAATACCGGCGAGATATTGATTTCATCGGACACCAGTTTGCCGGTCAAGTTCCCGTCCTTGTTGTCCAGGTCCAGGCGGATGCCCTTGATGTATTTGTCGAGGTAGGCGATGCGCTGGGAGCCGACCTTGGCGGCCAGGGAGCCGTCCTTGCCGACGGTCAGGTCCAGGGAGGTCCCGTCCGCAACGTACAGCCCCGGTTTGAAGAAGGAGAGGATGTTTTTGGTGTCCCGCAGGACCAGGGATACCCGGTAGTCATTTCCGGAATACTCCTGCTGTTTCAAACGGTCCAGGGAGGGGAGTTCCCGTGCGGATGAGACGCGGCGCAGGTCTTTCACGAAGTCTCCGACGAAGGCGGAGCCGAGGTAGGAGGCTTCCGCGAAAGCGGAGGTCAGCCGGATCCGGTTGACATCGTCGTTGGCATGGGAAGTAATGTTGATGTCTCCGATGCGGTGGCGGCCGCTCTCGTCTTCGAGCATCAGGCGGCTGACATCGATGTTCCCGATGACATCCCCGCCCTTGACGGCGTTGAAATTGGCATGGGTCTGGAAACTCAGGCGGGAGATATCCCGCTTGTCCAGCCCGAGCGCGTGCAAGTCGGCATAACCGACATTCGCATAGAATTGATAGATAGCGTTTTCTGTTTTCCGTGAAAGCGTGAAGAGGCCCTGGAACAGGAAATTCAGGTTCGGGTCGCTGCAGATGACCTTCCCATTGAACGCATTGTCCGAATAAGTACCGTTGGCGGCGATCCCTGAATAGTCATATCCGAGGGCATTCAGCCGGTCGATGAACAGCGTGTCCAGTTTGACGGACGGATTCCCCGGCGTGAACGTGGCATTCAGGGCCGTCCGCAGTGTGCAGGGCCCAAGGGCGGAGATCCCCGCCAGCCGTCCCAGGTCGAGGTTGACCGTTCTCAGGGTACCGCCGACAGCCGGGGCCCGTTTGCTGCCGACCAAGTTGTGCAGGTGCAGGTCTGCCGTCATGGACCCGTTGTCGGCCAGCGCTTTCCCATGGACGTTCAGTTGGTCCAGCCGGCCCTTGACTGTCCCGTCGAATTGGATCTGCTCCCCGGGAGCGAAGCGCGACAGATCCAGTTTGGTGCCGGGGGCGAAACCGCTGAGCAGTTTGTTGAGACCTTGGGTCGTGAAAGCCAGGTTCTTGACGGCCGCATCCACTTGCACCGACCGGATTGCCGGAAGGCCGGAAACCCGTCCGCTCAAGGTGGTGGAGACATTGCTCTCCAGCGTCTCTACATGCAAGTTATCAAGGGTGAAATTCCGGACATACCCGTCCACGCGTCCGTCCAGGCGGGCAATCATCGATTTGCCGGCAAGGCCCGGCGCGAAATACCCCAGGGTCTGCATGCTCAGCCGCGAGTTCCGGATCAATCCCCGGATCCGGACTTCTTCCAGGAAATTGGACCAGGATTTGGTATCCTGATACAGGAAATCCAGCTGCGGCAGGGACAGGTCGGAAAACACATCCCGGATCCGGAGATGCTCGATCAGCGTTTTTCCGTTGCCGACGCGGGTGCTGCCGCTGAGGTGGTTGCAGACAAAGCCGCTCTTTTCCCGCAGGGATAGTTCCTCCGCCGTCCCGGACATGATGCCGCCGCCGAGCACAAGGTCTTTTCCTCTCAGGTTGATTTCGCTGATATCCAGGTCTGTAAAGTCTATTGACCCGCTGGGGTGCCCGCCTTTGTAGGCGATGTAATTCTTCATCTTGAAGCCGAAGTCCTTCAACTCCACACGGCCGATGTCGAAAACGTGTTCCCGCTTCGTATCTTTCTTTTTCGGGGTGATGCCGAGGGTGCGGAGCAGGTTGGTCTCCGACGGGTGCAAGGTGTCCTTGGACGGCTCGATGGCCAGGGCGAGGTACCCGTGCTCGACGGTCGCTTTCTTGACGTGCAATCCCTCTTTCTGGAAGAGCCCCTTCAGCGAAAAGGTGGCACTCACGGTTTCCGCTTTCAGCACCGTATCGATGGCACCCAGCGGATGTCCGGTTCCTTCGGGATTCCGGTCGACCAGGGCCAGATTATTCACTACCAGCGTATTGAACGGCTTGATATGAATCTTGTCAAACGTGATTTCTCCTTCCATGCGGTCCTGCAGGGCATGCAGCACTTTCCGTCCGACCCATGTCTGGACAGCGGGCGACTGCAGGGCGACCGCTGCCGAAAGGAGGATCAGCAGCAGGGCAGCCAGTACCTTGAGGCTTATTTTCAGAACCTTTTTGATGGCATGGGGATGTTTAACCCACAAAAATAATGAAAATAGTGTTATCTTTGCGCGCTATGAATCCAGAAATCGTACTTGGCATCGAATCTTCTTGCGATGATACCTCTGCGGCGGTGATCCGCGACGGTTATCTGCTCTCCAATGTCATTGCCAGCCAGCAGGTTCACAAAGACTATGGCGGCGTCGTCCCGGAGCTGGCCTCCCGTGCCCATGAAAAGAATATCGTTCCGGTTGTCAGCCAGGCCATTTCGAAGGCCGGCCTGACCGTTTCGGATATTGATGCCGTGGCCTTTACCCGCGGCCCCGGACTGTTGGGCTCGCTGTTGGTCGGCACCTCCTTCGCCAAGGCACTGGGCATCGCGCTGGACAAGCCCATTATCATGGTCAACCACCTCCAGGGCCATATCCTGGCCAATTTCATCAAACAGGAGGGCAAGGAAAACCGCCATCCCGCGTTCCCGTACCTTTGCCTGCTCGTTTCGGGCGGGAACTCCCAAATCGTCCGGGTGGACAGCCCGCTGCAGTTCGAGATCCTGGGCCAGACCATTGACGATGCGGTCGGGGAGGCCTTCGACAAATGCTCGAAAATGATGGGGCTCGGGTATCCGGGCGGCCCGGTGATCGACCGGCTGGCCGCTGCCGGGAATCCGGACCGGTTCACCTTCGCGAAGCCGCATGTCCCGGGGCTGGATTATAGTTTTAGTGGGGTCAAGACGTCGCTGCTGTATTTTGTCCGGGATGAATTGAAGAAGGATCCGGAATTCATGGAAAAGAACAAGGAGGATATTTGCGCAAGCTTCCAGAAGGTCCTCATCGATATCTTGTTGGATAAGCTGGTCAAGGCCTCCCGACAGACTGGGATCAAGGAAATTACCATCGGGGGAGGTGTCTCCGCCAACAGCGGCCTGCGTGCCCGGATCCAGTCCGAAGGACAGCGCCGGGGATGGAATACCTATTTGCCGGAATTCAAATTCACGACCGACAATGCGGCCATGATCGCGATTGCCGGGTATTTCCACCTGCTCGCCGGCGAGCAGACCCCGCTGGATGTCGCTCCCATTTCCCGCATGGCGGATTTTTAATGAAAAGAACATTTCATGGTTTTATTTGAAGTTACTTGTCCGGTCGGCCGTGAGCCGCGCCAGGACGATATCCGGAAAGCGGCCGCCCAGGCCCTCCACCTGCGCCGCAGTGCCGTAATCAATGTCATTGATCCGACGAAATCCTACCAGCCGACCCTGGTCGGTGCGGATGCGGTCTGCCGCATTGTCCGGCGTTCGATCGACGCCCGCGGAGACGTGAAAATGCGTTACCAGATCGAAGGCAGGCTCTCCGGTGAGCCGTCCGATGAATACCAGCCCGCTCCTTACCGGGATGTGGCGGATGCGCCCAAGGTCATCGTGGTGGGCGCAGGTCCCGCCGGTCTCTTTGCGGCGCTCAAGTTGCTGACCCTCGGGCTGTGCCCGGTTGTCCTGGAGCGTGGCAAGGACGTGCATCGCCGCAAATTCGACATGGCCCGTCTCTCTAAGACCGGGCAGGTCCATCCCGATTCCAACTACTGTTTCGGCGAGGGCGGTGCCGGGGCGTTTTCCGACGGAAAGCTCTATACGCGTTCCTCTAAGCGCGGGGATATCCGCGAAGTCCTGTCGCAATTCGTGGCCTTCGGGGCGGATCCGGCCATCCTCGTGGATGCCCATCCGCATATCGGTACGGACAAGCTGCCGCGGGTTGTCGAGAACATCCGCCACTGTGTCACGGACCATGGGGGAGCGTATCATTTCGATTCCAAGGTGGTGGATATCACGAGGTTAAAGAACGGTACCTTCAACGTGAAAGTTGAGGATCATTCTGAAGAGAAGCCGCGCCGGATCGTGTACAAGGCCGCGGCGGTCATCCTGGCTACCGGCCATTCTGCCCGGGACATGTACGAACTGTTCCGCGACAAAGGCTGGGAATTGCAGGCCAAGGGATTTGCGCTCGGCGTCCGGGTCGAACATCCCCAGTCGCTGGTCAACCGCATGCGGTATCACGGCCAGTGGGAAGAAGGGATGCCGGCGGCAGAATATTCGTTTGCCGAGCAAGTAGACGGACGCGGTGTCTTTTCTTTCTGCATGTGCCCGGGCGGCATCCTGGTCCCTTCGGCCACCGAGGATGGCCAGACCGTGCTGAACGGCATGTCCAATTCCGCGCGGAATTCCCGCTGGGCCAATGCCGGCGTCGTAGTCCAGATTGAGCCGGAGGATGCTCCGGAGGAATATGCCGGGGACGGTCCCTTCGCCCTGCTGCACTTCCAGCAGGATGTCGAGCGGAACATGTTCGAATATGTCCGGACGCGCCGCGCTGAAACCGGCGGGGAGGGGAATCCCCTCGCGGCGCCGGCGCAGCGGATGACCGATTTCTGCCAGGGAGAGTTGTCCGAGAGTTTGCCGGATACTTCCTATAAGCCGGGTGTCGTATCGGCGCCGTTGCACGAACTGCTGCCTCCGCTTGTGGCGGACCGTTTGCGGGAAGCGTTCCCGCTTGTGGACAAGAAAGTGATGCGCGGATACTATACCGATGACGCCCTTCTGCTGGCCGTAGAGTCGCGGACTTCTTCGCCCATTCGTATGGTCCGGGATTCCGAGACCTGCCAGTGTCCCGATGTCCCGGGTCTGTTCCCCTGCGGAGAAGGTGCCGGTTATTCGGGCGGTATCGTTTCGTCTGCCCTGGATGGAATCAATTGTGCTGTCGCGGCGTCCCGGTTCCTGGCCGGAGAGGCTGTGGAAACGGCCGCAGCAGCGGACGGGACTGTTTAAAAAGAAAAAAGGGAAAGCTTGGCACATCGCACCGCTACGACCTCCTACCCTTGCTGCCTTCCGGCCCTGGGGGAGTTCAGAGGGAGCTGGTCGTGTACGACTTTCCCGTTGCAAAAGTAATATTTTTTGACAAGATTGCAAAACATCTGCTGAGAATCCCATGTACGATTTCGACAAGATCATTGACCGCAAGGGAACCGGGACCGTGAAATATGGTGCCCTGAAGGATTATTTCGGCCGGGAAGACCTTCTGCCGCTCTGGGTGGCGGACATGGATTTCGAGACGCCGGATTTCGTCGTGGAGGCGCTGCGTCGCCGGCTGGATCATCCGGTTTTCGGCTACAGTGTCCTGCCGGAGGACTACTGGCCCGCTGTCATCGACTGGGTGCGGGACCGTCACGGCTGGGACATCAAGGCGGAATGGCTGCGGTACATTCCGGGAATCGTCAAGGGAATCGGCATGGTTATCAATACTTTCCTGGCCCCGGACGAGAAGGTGGTCATCCAGCCGCCGGTCTATCATCCTTTCCGGCTGGTTCCGGAGGGGAATCGCCGGCAGGTCGTGTACAATCCGCTGCGGGAATTGCCCGGCGGCGGGTATGAGATGGACTTGAACGGGTTGGAGGCGACGGTCCGCGACCCGAAAGTGCGCTTGCTGATCCTGTCGAATCCCCACAATCCGGCCGGGATCGTGTGGCCGTCGGAGGTGTTGCGCCGGGTTGCGGAAATCTGCGCGGCGCACGGGGTGCTGGTCATCTCGGACGAGATCCACTGCGACATGGCCCTGTTCGGGAATAAACATGTTCCTTTTGCTTCGGTTTCCGATACGGCTGCATCGATCAGCATTACTTTCCAGGCGCCGACAAAGACCTTTAATATCGCAGGAATCGTCAGCTCTTATGCTGTCGTGCCGGATCCGCGGTTGCGGGAGCGTTTCTTCGGGTGGCTGGATGCCAACGAGATGGCCGCGCCGAATCTGTTCGCCCCGATTGCCACGGTGGCAGCCTTCCGGAAGGGAGAACCCTGGCGGCGTGAGATGGTGGCGTATGTAGAGGAGAATGTCCGCTTTGTCGAGGCGTATTGCCGGGAGCATCTGCCCGTCATCCGCCCGCTCCGTCCGCAGGCATCGTTCCTGATCTGGCTGGATTGCCGGGGGCTGGGGCTGACGCACGAAGGGCTGGTCGATCTGTTCGTGAACCAGGCACGTGTGGCCTTCAATGACGGGGCGGTCTTCAGTCCCGGCGGCGATCCGCTGTATGCGGGTCCCGGATCGGGCTGCGGGTATATGCGATTGAATGTCGGATGCCCGCGCAGCGAGCTCCGAGAGGCCCTGGACCGCGTTTCAGCGGCTGTTTCCGCTATGTTTCCAGGCTGTCAAAAATAAAGGGAAGGATATCGTCCACCTGCTTGAATTTCCAGATTTCTTCTTTCCCGACCAGCAGGACTTCCATCGGCCGGCCGCTGAGCATCTGGTACTCGGCCATGACCTGCCGGCAGGCGCCGCAGGGCGTACAGGGCCGGGGGGCGCTGTCATGACCGTATCCGCCGGTGATTGCGATGGCTTCCATGGCGACGCCGGGATATGCGGCGCTGGCAGCGAAGAGGGCCGTCCTTTCCGCGCAGAGGCCGGAAGGGGAGGCGGCATTCTCCTGGTTGGAGCCCTTGACGATTGTGCCGCCGGCCATGCGGATGGCTGCGCCGACATGGAATTTCGAATAGGGGGCGTACGAGGTTTGTTGCGCCTGGATGGCTGCTTCCGCCAACTCCCGGTCTGCCGCGGGTAATTCTTCCAAGCCGTGATAGACCGTATAATCAATCTGCAGGGAAATATCTTTCATCTTGGGCTCCTCTGTTGCTTGTGGACGTCAAATATAGCAAAAACCCACGGTAGTGCAAAATTAATGCTGTGTGGAGCTATGTACAGGGTTGCCTTCTTGCATTTCTCCTTCTATTTTCTTTTCTTTGCAAAAGAAGTTTGGAGACCGTGGACCTTCGAGGCCACAACGCGATATAGGAGATCGTTCCTGTATCGCTGTTTTGTTTTAAAGGG
>Ga0256405_10001304_pt1 | contig 68955 bp, 56 predicted proteins | sample RumenRJG_02DNA_FD_189096 | JGI IMG/M metagenome (GOLD analysis project Ga0256405, IMG submission 189096) | Bovine rumen microbial communities from Lethbridge, Alberta, Canada - RJG_02 | ecosystem: Host-associated > Mammals > Digestive system > Stomach > Rumen | place: Canada: Alberta...
TTTTGTTTTGACACCATAAAATTAGTGAAAATTCTGCACATGGCAAAACTCTGGGGAACTTATTGTTCCTCAGAGACTTATAAAAAATATTAATAAAGAATTACGCACTTAGTTGCGGAATTAAGGCAATAGGAAAAAAGTGCGTATTTTATGGTATTTATCACAAAACTTGGGGCCGAATTAGACTTTTAGCAACAAAAACGCTATAGCAGATTTGGCGAAATCCCGTTGATGTCTCCTGCTTTCGTCATTGGGACACCCAAGTTCCAAGATTGGTGACTATATCGACCCACTCATATGTTTTGCGGGTTTAGGGCGGGGATAAACCCCGCCCTAACCCTCTTGTCTGTAATATTCTCACACAGAGAACACAGAGATCTCTACCCGTGACGCACTGGATATTTTCCGTGGAATCATAGTGAGAGGAAATATAAATCTTTATGCTGCCATTATCGCTTTGGCATTTTCAAACGGAAAAGAGAAAAGAAAATCATGGTCATTCTTATGCTTCCCAAGGAGCTATGGGTCTAAAGCTATGGGGTAGTCTTGCGAGCAAGCTCGCCGCCTACCCCATAGCTTTAGCCCCATACCTTTGGTGTCAAGCCTGCCCATGACGAAAATCGCTAACGCGTAAAATTGCTCTTGGGCATAAAATCCTGCGGCCGAAAGATAGTCCATAGCGTCTTGAAAGTCTGCCCCATCACTTCCACACCATAGCTCCATCGGGAGCTTAAGCCTGCCTATGACTATTTTCCTTGAGTTATGGACCTCTCTAACCAATTATGAACATATCGGCCCACGGGAAATATCCGCTGCGCCTTGAACTTGCGGAACTTGAATCCTCTTGTTAAGAAAAACAAAAAACGGCTGAATCTTCATGGTTCTCCCAATCGCTTACAATTTTTTTAAGTAACTTCGCAGATAATTACCAAAATGAAGATGAAAAAAACGGCCATTTTCTATTCAATCATACTGATCTGTCTCTTGCCGACATTGCTTTTGCGCGATTATACTCCTTCCACTGAGCTGCGCTATCTCAGTATTGCCGACGAGGCACTTCGGTGCCATCACCTCTTTGCCTTCACGGATGGCGGTGAGCCCTTCGTCGACAAGCCGCCTCTCTTTCTGTGGCTTGTCATGCTCGGCCGGATGTTGCCTGCCTCGCTGCAGCATTTCTACTTGGGACTCCTCTCTGTCGTACCAGCTTTCATCACCATAGAAGTGCTGGCTCGCCAGATGAGGTTGAAAGATGGCCGGCTGATGGTGTTCCGGCTCGTCAACATCACGGCCGCGCTCTTCCTCGTCTCCATGCTGACGCTTCGAATGGACATGCTCTTGACGATGTTTATCCTCTTGGCTACGGCAGAATTCTACAGGCTTTACACCACGGGCAGTGCTTACGGCAGTTGGCGGTTGCCCTTGCTTCTCTTCCTTGGAGCCTTTACCAAAGGGCCCATAGGACTCATCATGCCGTTGGCCATCATCATTCTTTTCCTTTTTGTTAAGGGAAGGGAGACCGACTTTTTCCATTATCTCGGCTGGCGCTCGTGGCTCTTCCTCTTTGCTTTGTTAGGCATTTGGTTTTTTGGTGCCTGGCTTGAGGGGGGAGGCGACTACCTCAGGAGTCTTCTCTACCATCAGACGTTAGCAGACACCATCCACTCGCCCCATCATCGCGAGCCCATTTACTATTATTTATATATGGTATGGCTCTTGCTGCTCCCCTGGTCGCTGTGGGCCATCCTTTCGGCAGTGCGTGCCTGGAATTCAGATACGCCACGGAGCTACGAGGCCCGTATCATGGTGATTTTCTGTCTGGCCGGCTTTGTCGTCTTGACGCTGATCAGCTCGAAGGTGACCGTTTATCTGCTGCCCTTCGTGCCTACCGCGATATCAGCCATTGTGCTCAACAACGAGAAAGGCAACGACCGGTGGGTGGTGTTGTCGTTGGCCATTCCTTATGCCATTCTCCTGCTCACGCTTCCCGCTTACGTCTGGCTGTCGGCACATGAGGCGATCGTCAAAACCGTGAGCGATCCGCTGATGTGGGCAGCCTGCACCAGTGTCAGCCTCGCTGCCGCCTGGGCATTGTGGCTCGTGTGCAACAAGAAAGTTTTCCGTTCGGCCTGCATGATGGCCGTCGGTATGCTGCTTGCTGTTTTTCTCGCCGGACTCACTTGGCCGAGAATCAATCCCTTCACCGGCTATCGCCTGCTCAGCATGGAGGCCATGAAAGCCGCCCGGAAATACAACACGAGAACCTACGTGGCCGTTGACCTGAAACATGCGGGCAACATGAATGTCTTCATTGGCGAGGAACCCATCACTTATGAGAAAGACGGCATCGGGAATCTTCCCCACAATGCTGTTGTGATGACAAAGGCGAAAAATGCGGGCCTGTTGCAACTGCAAGACACAAGGGTGGTAGGAGACAAAGTAGTGGGATATCGGAAATGACCGGTATCCCGTCGCAGATACGCAGGCTGTTCCGTGTGTCCGTAATCTTTCTTGGCAAATGATCTCTTCTTGACAGCTGTCAACCCTTTTCGGTCATAAGATCTTGACCCGTCTGCTTATTCCGTAGATAGTGAATAATGTTGTTCAAGTTCCGCAAGTTCAAGGCACAGCGGATATTTTCCGTGGATTCATGGTAAGTTTATATGTAAAGGGGAAGGAAAATGGTCATGTCCAGGCTTACGCTCCTACCGGAGCTATGGGTCTGAAGCGGTGGGGTGGCCTTACGAGCAAGCTCGACGGCCTCCCCATCGCTTCAGACCCACACCTTTGGTGGCAAGCCTGCCCATGACGAAAATCGCTATCGCGTAAAATTGCGCCCTAACGCATAAAATTCTACGGCAGAAAGCTGTCAACCCATTCCAGTACTCCTATGATATTGTTTCGTCCGCCATGCGATCGTGCGGCTTCCGCCACGTGATCGTGCGGCGTCCGCCATGCGATCGTGCGGCTGCCGCCACGTTGCAGCGTGGCGTTTGCCGCACGATGCCTCTCTAAGCCCTTTCGCGTAAAAGGCGAGCCCACTTCAGCCTCTGCTGCGTCGGTTTTATCTTTTTTTATCCTTTAGCTAAGGTTATTCCAAATTATTCCATTATCTTTGCATGAAAGAGCGGAGACCTATACAATGATAGACAGAGAAACAGTGGAGAGAATCAAGTCGGCAGCCAACATTGTTGATGTTGTCTCAGAGTTTGTGACATTGCGCCGCAGCGGCAGCAACTATAAGGGACTGTGCCCCTTTCACAATGAGAAAACTCCGTCGTTCATCGTTTCTCCTGCACGTGGCACCTGCCACTGTTTTGGTTGTGGCAAGGGAGGTGACTCCGTCAGTTTCATTATGGAGCACGAGCAGATGACCTACCCCGAGGCTCTGCGCTGGCTGGCCAAGAAATACCACATCGAGATTCACGAGCGAGAGCTTACCGATGGCGAGCGCCAGGCTCAGAGCGAGCGCGAATCGATGTATATCGTCAACGAGTGGGCAGGGAAATACTTTCAGGACCTGCTCCACAACGATCGCGACGGTATTGCCATAGGTATGCAATATTTCCGCTCGCGCGGTTTCCGTGACGATGTCATCAGGACGTTTCAGTTGGGCTACGATTTGCCCGACCGACAAGCCCTCGCCCATAAGGCTTTGCAAAAAGGATACAAAGAGGAATTCCTCCTCAAGACGGGTATCTGCTACAAGAACGACCGTGGTGAACTCATCGACCGGTATGCCGGGCGCGTGGTGTTTCCGTGGATTGGCGTCAGTGGAAAGGTAGTGGGGTTCACAGCCCGTGTACTCGATTCGCGCACGAAAGGCGTCAATCAGAAATATGTCAACTCGCCCGACTCTGAGATCTATCATAAGACCAATGAGCTCTATGGCATCTATCAGGCCAAGCGGGCCATTGCCAAGGAAGACCGCGTGTATATGGTAGAGGGGCAGGCCGACGTCATCTCGATGTATCAATGCGGCATCGAGAATGTGGTGGCCAACTCCGGAACGGCGCTCACCCTGCCGCAGATCCATCTGCTCCACCGGTTCACCAACAACATCACCCTGCTCTACGATGGCGACGCGGCAGGCATTCACGCCGCTATCCGAGGCACCGACATGCTGCTTGCCGAGGGGATGAACCTGCGCATCCTGTTGCTGCCCGATAACGACGACCCCGACAGCTTTGCCCGGAAGCATACGGCCGAGGACTTCAGAAAATATATCGAGGAGAACCAGACCGACTTCATACAGTTCAAGACCGACTTGCTGCTCAAGAATGAGCGCGACCCGCAGAAGCGCTCTGAGGCCATCAACTCCATCGTAGCCAGTATCGCGACGATACCCAACCAGACGCTGCGCGACATCTATCTGCACGACTGTGCTGAGCGCATCGGCATCAATGAGGCGACACTCATCAATCAGATGAACCAGTATATCCGTCAGCAGCGTGGACTGCCTGGCCAGCGCCCCGACGACAATCCCGGCAGCAGGCCGCAGCCATTGCCGCCGACCCCGCAACAGCAGCAGAAAATGCAGGAGTCGAAGGTGGAGGCAATGATCGTCAGAGAAGTCATCAAATGGGGCGACGTGGTGATCTTCGATCATGTCCAGGACGACGAGGGCAACACGTTCAGTTTCAATGTCGCTCAATATGTGCACTACAATCTCACGGCCGACGACCTGCAAATGCAAAGCCCCATCTACAACCGTATTATTGCCGAAGCCAACGAGCAGAGCACCCAGGACGGTTTCAAGGCGGAGCCCTACTTCGTGCACCATCCCGACATCGACGTGAGCCGGGTGGCGATGCAGCTGACGGCAGAGCACTTTGTGCTGTCGGAGAGCCAACAGGTCAAGGTGACGCCCGATACGATCCGCCGCAACGTGATGCACCTGCTGCTCGATTTCCGTCTCGACATCGTGGCACAGCGGATGAAAGATCTCAAAACGCAAATCGCCGGCGCCGTCAACGACCGCGAACGGCTCTTGGAGCTCATGGCCCAATTCAAGGACTGCCAGCTCATTCGCAACCAACTGGCCAAGCAGGTGGGACACGATGTAATATTAAGATAATTCAGTATAAAATTCAGTATAAAATATGGACCTTTTCGCAATCATCTGCATCTTGCTGTTGGCAGCCATGCTGGCCTTAGTCGGCTATGGCCTTCTGCGCAACCGTAAGAGCGATCACCCACTCACGTTTGACGAGGTGAGGCGGCTGCTGAGGCGGTCGCTGCGCCAGCTCTCCTGCAGCCCGTCGTGGCGGTGGGAGGGAAGGGTCCTCACGTGCAACTATGATTATCAGGGAGGACACTTCCATATACGCATCAACAGTGAGAACGTATCCGCCGAGATGGCGTTCCTCTTTGTCTATGAGGCTCAGGCTACAGACCTTGACTTTGTGAGGCAGGTCACCAACCTTTGCAATGTCAACAGCCATTATGTGCGTATCGTCTATTCCATGAACGACGACAAGCACACCATCGATGTCCACATTCTCGCTCCCTTGTCGCTCAGCCGACAGAATGCCAAGAACGTCCTGCAGGCAACGATGGACGAGGCCTTCCAGTGGCGCAATGCCTTCGGGCAGCGGTACGAAAGCTTGTTGGAGAAGGGCAGGGCGGATGAGATGACAGACTACGAGGCAGAGAGAGCCCGCTTCACCCACGAGAACAGTCTGCTACGCGAACAGGAGATCGCCCACCAGCCCAGTATGGCTAAGGAGCGCGACGGCTTCGACGACCAGCTCACGCTGCGCAGCGTGGCCAACATGTTGCTAAATATAGAATCCTTCCTCCCCAAGAGTCTGTATGTCACCACGGGCGACACCACCAAGCGCGTCGATACCGACGACATCAGTGATTACCCCATCGCCAGTGCCATCCTCACTCGCAAGAAGGATGGAACCATCGAATTTGCTGCCGACGATGCCCTTCTGCGGTTCAGCTTTTACGATAAACGCATGCCTGGCAAAGAGCGGCGTCTCGTGATGATGGTCAATAGTGAGGGTGCCGACGACCAGACGCTCTACTATCGGCTGACGGCCACGCTGATTCCGCTGCCGGCACAGCCCGTCACGCCAATGGACAGCCATGCCAATATGCCGCTATGCCGGTCGGCGCTCATCGGCTTCGACATTGCCGACACACAAAAGAAACTGAGCGAGTTTCGCTATGTCTGGCAGGAGGCTTCCGACAAGCTCAACCGTGGTGAGATCGATCTGCTCACCGACGACGAGCTTATGCTGGCCAAGGCTGTGGTGCAGCCCGTTGCACAAGAAGTATTCTTCGGCATCCGACGTTTCCATCAAGGTCGCTATTTGGAGGCCGTCGGACTGTTGGAGCAGGCCTACGACTTCAAGAATCAGATGATGCATGGAATCCGGCAGCCGAAAGAGGACGACTGGAAGACCTTCAACGATATCTGCTTCTATCTGGCCTTCTGCTATATGGAATTGAGACTCTACAAGCAGGCCTATTATTACCTCGACATCCTGCTTCCGTTGCATCGCTACAGCTACACCACGGAGTATGTCAACTGTCTGGTCAATGCCGGCGATCTTCGTGCGCTCAATATGATCGACCATCTGCTCGCAACGCTGTCGGTCGACGAGCAAAAGGAGGACGACGAGGACGACGATGGCGGGGAAAAGGAAGAGGACACCTCTTTGGTGAGTTTCATCAGCTTCCTGAAGCGCCGCAAGAGTTACGTGCTGATCGAATGCCGACGATACGATGAGGCAGAAAGTCTGCTGAAAGAGATGCTCAACGATCCCTCGTCGAGCGATTATGCCATCAACGAATTGGCTTTTTTGCAAAAACTTAAAACGAAATAAATGTATTACGTAGTAAAAAAACTGGAGGTCTCGGCCAGCCATCATCTTCGTCTCAATTATGAGAGTAAATGTACGCGTGACCACGGCCATAACTGGTTGATCACTATTTACTGCAAACGACGTGATCTGAATGAGAATGGGATGGTGGCCGATTTCGGCCATATAAAGACGATGATAGCCGGCAAACTCGACCACCAATGCCTCAACGAGGTGCTGCCCTTTAATCCTACAGCCGAGAATATAGCCCGCTGGGTAGTGGACACCGTACCCTATTGCTATCGGGCTGAGGTGCGTGAAAGTGAGAACAACTTAGCTGTTTATGAAAAAGATGAGCAGTAGGTATAGGGTCAACGAAATATTCTACAGCCTTCAGGGTGAGGGCTACTACACGGGACACGCGGCCGTCTTCATCCGGTTCAGTGGATGCAACCTCCACTGTCCTTTCTGTGACACGGATTTCACGGCCTACCGCCAGCTCACCATAGACGAGATCCTCTCACGGGTTAAGGCTTTGAGACCCGATGACCCCGTACCGCCGATGATTGTACTGACCGGAGGCGAACCGACCATTGAGGTCGACGCCGAGTTGATCGAGGCACTCCATGTGGCCGGTTTTCCGCTTGTGGCCATGGAGAGCAATGGCACGCGCCGGCCGCCCGAAAACCTTGACTGGCTCTGTGTGTCGCCCAAGTGCAAGACCGAAGTCACTCACTGTAATGAATTGAAACTTGTTTTCGACGGCACCGGGCGTGTGAACACTTACGGCATTACAGCTGATCATTATTATCTGCAGCCGTGCGACACCGGCGACGGGCAGCGCAACGCGGCGATCGTGGGGCAATGCGTCGCCTACGTCAAACAGCATCCGGCCTGGCAGCTGAGCCTGCAGACTCACAAACTTGTAGGATTTAAATAATTGTTTGGAGACATGGTCTATCTTCATGGGTTGTTTCTTGTAGCATACGTCGCCGTCATCATCACGATGATGGTCACCGTGTTGATGGATCACAGGCAACCTTCGAAGACCATGGCATGGCTTCTTGTGCTGGCCTTTCTGCCGCTCGTCGGCATCGTGCTCTACATCTTTTTCGGTCAGAACGTCCGCCGCGAGCGCTACGTTTCGAAGCGTTCCCTCGACCAGCTGTCGAAGCGGCAGACCTGGGTCTACGCCGAGCAGAAAAACTTCAAGATTAGAGAGGAGCACCGCGACTTGATCCACCTTTTCTACAATCAAAACGGTGCTTTGCCCTTCAAGGACAATGAGGTGGATATCTACACCGATGGCTATGCGTTCTTTGGCTCGTTGCTGCAGCAAATCGGAAAGGCACAACAGAGCATCCACATCGAGAGCTACATCTTCGCCGACGACGAACTGGGAAATCTCGTCGCTGATACCCTCATCGACAAAGCCCGGCAGGGCGTAGAGGTGAGGATCATCTACGATGACGTGGGCTGCTGGAACGTTCACAACAGCTTCTATGAGCGTATGCGTGGCGAAGGTATTGACATCCACGCTTTCTTCCCAGTTAAATTTCCAGCCTTCACCAGCAAGATGAACTATCGCGATCACCGCAAGCTGATTGTCATCGACGGTGAAGTGGCCTTCATCGGAGGCATGAATATTGCCACCCGTTATGTGAAAGGGAATGCGCAGGGGCCGTGGCGCGATACGCACCTCATGATTCGCGGTGGAGGCGTCTACGGCGTCCAGCATGCTTTTCTCGTGGACTGGTATTTCGTAGACCGTACGCTCATCAGCGACCGCGTCTACTATCCGCCCATTCCCAAGGATGTGCGCGTCGATCCCGACCAGCCTGTTTTGGCTCAAGTGGTGACGAGCAGTCCCATTACCCCGTGGCCCGACATTGAGCAAGGCTATGTGCGTATCCTTTTGCAGGCAAAAAAGTATGTCTATCTGGAGTCGCCCTATTTCATCCCCTCCGAACCCGTGCTCTTTGCCTTGCGCGTGGCGGCTTTGGCCGGAGTCGACGTGCGGCTGATGATCCCCTATCACACGGATTCAAAGCTTGTAGGCTGGGCCAGCCGCTCTTTCGTCTACGAGACGTTGGAGGCCGGCGTGAAGGTGGAGCTCTACACTAAAGGATTCAATCATACGAAGCTGCTGGTCTGCGACGACAGCATTTCCACCTGCGGATCCACCAATCTCGACTTGCGGAGTTTTGAGAACAATTTTGAATCAAACGTGTTCTTCTATGGGGAGTCGATGGCACGCAGGCTTAAAAAGGTCTTCCTCGCCGACGAGCGCTACTGCATTCATTTGGAGGATGCCTATGAAGTGGAGAACCAACCTTTCCTCCTGCGCCTTTGGGAAAGCGTTATCCGGCTGCTCAGTCCTCTGCTTTAAATGAATTACCAAAACTAACAGATATATAATAATATGAAATTAAACAGAGTTTTATCATTCTTGTTGTTGTTCCCGATTATGGCTACCGCTTGGGCAGCCAATGACTATACCCAGTATGTCAATCCCTGGATCGGTACAGGCGGACACGGTCATGTGTTCTTAGGTGCCAATGTGCCTTGGGGCTATGTTCAGTTGGGTCCCACTGAGAATACGCGCGGCTGGGACTGGTGCTCGGGCTATCACATCAGCGACTCAGTGCTCATAGGCTTCGGCCACCAGCATCTCAGTGGTACGGGTATCGGCGACCTCGGCGACTTCGCCTTCCTGCCAGTCGCCCGTAGTGGACAGCGTGATATTATCTTCAGCCATGGGGCAGAGACCGTGACGCCGGGCTATTACGCCATCTCGCTTCATGATCCCAATGTGTTCGTGGAACTGACTGCTACAAAACGCTGTGGATTCCATCGCTATACCTATGCGCCTACTACACCGATCTGTCGTCTGGCCATTGATCTGAAGCAGGGTATTGGCTGGGACAGCATGACCAAGGCCGGATTGGAGCAGGTGGATGCCACCACGCTGAAAGGCTATCGCATGTCGAAAGGCTGGGCTGTAGACCAGCGTGATTATTTCTATGTGCGTTTCTCCAAGCCCGTGACGATGACGGCCCTGGATTCAGCGCGTTGGGAGTTCACTTTTTCCAATGGCAATGAGCCTCTGCTCGTGAAAGTGGGACTCTCGGCAGTGAGCGAGGACAACGCGCGACTCAATCTTGAAAAGGAAATTCCAGGCTGGGACTTCAACGGCTGTGTGGCCCAGGCTCGCCAGCAGTGGAACGACGAGCTGTCGAAGATCCAGATTGAGACTCCCGATGCCAACGCCCGCACGATCTTCTATACGGCCATGTATCATACCATGACTGCTCCTTCGGTGTTCAATGATGTCAACGGAGATTATCGTGGTGCCGACGGAAAGATTCACAAGGGCGACTTCCAGAACTATACAACGTTCTCGCTTTGGGACACCTACCGTTCGGCCCATCCCCTCATGACTTTGATCCATCCCGATATGCTGAGCGACATCGGTGAGACGCTGATCAATATCTGCCGGCAGCAGGGCAAGTTGCCCGTGTGGCATCTGATGGGTTGCGAGACCGATTGTATGGTGGGCAACCCGGGTGTTATTGTCTTGGGTGACCTCGTTCTGAAGGGCAAGGTAAAGGATCCTAAGGCAGCATTCGAGGCTATGAAGAAGAGCTGCATGCTCGATGAGCGTGGAATGGACCTGCTCAAACAGTATGGTTATCTTCCCTATGACAAGAATCAAAGCATCGAAACTGTGTCAAAGACTCTTGAATATGCCATTGCCGACGATGCTGTTGCACGGGTGGCAAAGATGCTGGGTTATAACGCCGACTACAAATATTTCTACAATCGCAGCAAGTCCTATCGCAAACTCTTCGATTCCAAGCTCCAGTTTATGCGTGGAAGAAGTGCTGACGGAAAATTCCGCGAACCCTTCAATCCTTTCCATGCAGCCCATGAGCAGGATGATTACACCGAAGGCAATGCCTGGCAATACACCTGGCTCGTACCCCAGGATCCCCACGGGCTCGTGAGTCTCTTTGGCTCTGAGGCGTCATTCGTCAACAAACTCGACTCGCTCTTCTTCGTTGAGGGCGATATGGGCGCTGAGGCTTCTCCCGACATCAGCGGTCTTATTGGCCAGTATGCACAGGGCAATGAGCCCAGCCATCATGTGATTTACTTCTACGATTACGTAGGCCAGCCGTGGAAGGCTGCCAAATTGTTGCGCCGAACCTTTAGCGAGATGTATCGTAATGACCCCGACGGCCTTTGCGGAAATGAGGATGTAGGTGCCATGTCGGCATGGTATGTGCTCTCTTCTATGGGACTTTACCAGGTTGAGCCCGCAAGTGGCAAGTATGTATTCGGTACGCCGCTTTTCGACAAGGCCACACTCAATGTCGGTAACGGACGCACATTCACCATCAAGGCCACCAACAACAGCGACAAGAACATGTATGTACAGCGTGTCCTGCTCAACGGCAAGAACTACACACGCAGCTACATCAACTACAATGATATCACACGGGGTGGCACGCTTGAATTTGTGATGGGTGCGAAACCGTCTAAGTTCGGCTCTGCCAAGAAGGACAGACCCTAAAGGGCGAATCCTTTTATCCGTCCAGTAATTAAGCATACAATATGCGCATCAGTGAATTCATTACATTAATTATCAAACGATTCGGAATGGAGCCCACCGCCGACCAGCGGCGGGCTCTTTCCTGTTTTGGCAGCTTTCTTGCCGACCGCTCCGACCGCTGTGTGATGATCATGCGCGGTTCAGCCGGCACTGGCAAGACTTCGCTCGCCGCTGCCATGGTAGGCACGCTCGCCGCTTTGGGACAGAAGTTGCAGCTTATGGCGCCGACGGGCCGCGCCGCAAAAGTGTTCTCTGTGCATTGTCATCTTCCCGCATCTACCATTCATCGCCACATCTACCGCCGCAAGTCTGCCGTTGCCGGTAGCTTCAGTCTTAACGACAATCTGTATCGCAATGAGCTCTTCGTTGTGGATGAAGCCTCAATGATCAGTGGCACAGCATCAGGAGAAACCGTGTTCGGCACAAACTCTTTGCTCGATGATCTGCTGGAATATGTTTATGGCGGGCAGAACTGCCGATTGTTTCTCATTGGCGACACGGCACAGTTGCCCCCCGTCGGCGAGGAAGAAAGTCCGGCACTTCAATCAGCCGTATTGGAGGCCTATGGTATGCACGTCTATCAATGCGACTTGAATGAAGTGGTCAGACAACGTCTCGACTCCGGAATCCTTTGGAACGCCACCATGTTGCGGGCGCTCATCACCCATGACGAGATTACGCAACTGCCCAAGATACGTTTTCAGGGGTTCGCTGATATTGTGATGTTGCCTGGTGCTGAGTTTGTCGAGGCCGTGGCTTCAAGCTACAGTCATGTGGGAGAAGACGAGACAATGATTGTAACGAGAAGTAACAAACGGGCCAATATATATAATATAGGTATACGCAACACCGTTCTCGATCGTGAGGAAGAACTTGTGCGTGGCGATATGCTCATGGTGGTGCGCAACAAATACCTTGATGAAGGTCAGCCTGTGAATTTCATTGCCAATGGTGATCGGGCTGTTGTAGTGAGCGTGCATAACTTCCGTGAACTTTATGGATTCCATTTTGCCGATGTGACCCTTCGCTTTCCTGATTACGAGGATTTTGAGCTCGCTTCAACAGCCATTCTCGATACACTCCATAGTGATGCTCCGGCTTTGACAGCCTCTGAGTCTCAACAGCTCTTTGAAAGCGTGATGGAAGACTATGCCGATATGCCCCGCAAGACCGACCGGATGGCAGCATTGAAAAACGACAACTATTATAATGCCTTGCAGATTAAATATGCTTATGCCGTCACTTGTCACAAGGCACAGGGCGGACAGTGGGCACATATCTATTTGGATCAAGGCTATATGACCGACGACATGCTCACCCCAGATTACATTCATTGGCTTTACACTGCCTTCACACGAGCCACAGAAAAACTGTTTTTGGTCAATTGGCCAAGCACGCAGACCCAGTAAAATTCATCATTCATAATTTTTCTGCGCGCCCCGTTACAATGCATCATGCATTGTTCCGGCTCCGCATGGCAATTATGCATTGTGAAACGGCGTATCTCACTTAGTGATGAGTACACTTACATCGAATCACTTCTATTGCACAAATTATTTGGTTTGTGCAATACAGACTACACAAATTGCTTTTTTATGTGCAATTATTTGTGTATACTACAAAAAGTTAGTAATTTTGCAACGATTTTTTAGAAGTGGATAATAAATCAATATATAAATTATGAGTTTGAAAATTGTTGTACTTGCCAAGCAGGTACCCGACACCCGCAACGTGGGCAAAGATGCCATGACAGCCGAAGGAACGGTCAACCGTGCCGCGCTGCCCGCCATCTTCAACCCCGAAGATTTAAATGCCCTGGAGCAGGCCTTGCGACTCAAGGAGCAAAACCCCGGCAGCACCGTTGGCGTGCTTACGATGGGTCCTCCACGCGCAGGCGAAATTATCCGTCAGGGACTCTATCGTGGAGCTGATACCGGATGGCTGCTCACCGATCGTCTGTTTGCCGGTGCCGACACGTTGGCAACATCCTACGCCCTGGCTACTGCTATCAAGAAGATCGGCGATGTTGATATCGTCATCGGAGGTCGTCAGGCTATCGATGGTGATACCGCACAGGTGGGTCCGCAGGTGGCTCAGAAATTGGGGCTCAACCAGGTGACCTATGCTGAGGAAATCCTCAAGATTGAGGATGGTGTTGCCACTATCCGTCGTCATATCGACGGTGGCGTGGAGACAGTGGAGGCTCCCCTGCCCGTGGTGATCACGGTCAACGGTAGTGCCGCTCCTTGCCGTCCATGCAATGCCAAGCTCGTGATGAAATACAAATACGCTACCTGCCCCATGGAGCGCAAGGGCGACGAGCCCTGGACGAAACTCTATGAGGAGCGTCCATACCTCACACTCAACCAGTGGAGTGTGGCTGATGTCGACGGCGACCCACAGCAGTGTGGCCTCTCTGGCTCGCCTACAAAGGTCAAGGCTGTGCAGAGCATCGTCTTCCAAGCCAAGGAGAGCAAGACGCTTACCAGTTCCGACGCTGACGTGGAGGGACTCGTAAAAGAACTGCTCGACGAGAAAATCATTGGTTAAACCCACCCCGCAAAAATCAGAAAAAGAATGAACAACGTATTTGTATATTGTGAAATAGAAGGCACAACCGTGCAGGAAGTTTCTCAGGAACTTCTGACCAAAGGCCGCAAGTTGGCCGACAAGCTCGGTGTTGACCTCAATGCCGTCGTTGCCGGTACAGGCATCAAAGGCAAAGTGGAAGACCAGATTCTCCCCTATGGCGTAGACAAGCTCTTCGTCTTTGACGCAGAGGGACTCTTCCCCTATACTTCGGCTCCCCACACCGATATTCTTGTGAATCTCTTCAAGGAGGAGCAACCGCAGATTGCCCTCATGGGTGCCACCGTTATTGGACGTGACCTTGGCCCACGCGTCTCTTCTTCCCTGACCAGCGGTCTCACCGCCGACTGTACCCAATTGGAGATAGGTGACTACGACGACAAGAAGACGGGCAAACACTACGACAATCTGCTCTATCAGATCCGTCCTGCTTTTGGCGGCAACATCGTCGCTACGATTGTCAATCCCGATCATCGTCCTCAGATGGCCACTGTTCGCTCAGGCGTGATGCAGAAAGCCCTCTATGAAGGCAAAGCCAAGGGCGAGGTGGTTTATCCCGATGTGGCAAAGTACGTGCCCCAGGTCGACTATGTGGTCAAGGTGATCGACCGTCATGTAGAGGCTGCCAAGAACAACCTCAAGAGCTCCCCCATCGTTGTAGCCGGCGGATATGGTATGGGTTCGAAAGAAGGCTTCGACATGCTGTTCAAGTTGGCCAAGGAACTCCACGGCGAAGTTGGTGCCAGCCGTGCGGCTGTTGACGCCGGATGGGTTGATCACGACCGTCAGATCGGCCAGACCGGACTCACCGTTCATCCAAAAGTGTACATCGCTTGCGGCATTAGCGGACAGATTCAGCACATTGCAGGCATGCAGGATGCAGGCATCATCATCTCCATCAACAATGATCCTGAGGCTCCGATCAACAAGATTGCCGACTACGTGATCAATGGTACGGTGGAGGAAGTGGTTCCGAAGCTCATCAAGTACTACAAGCAGAACACCAAATAATATTTTTTTATTCCTTACAAGAGCACAGATAATGGCAAATTATTATAGTGATCATCCTGAAATAGGATTTTATCTTGGACATCCGTTGATGAAGCGCATCGTTGACTTGAAAGAGCGCGACTATGCCGACAAGGACAACTTCGCTGATGCCCCAGTATGTTTTGAAGACGCCATTGAGAACTACAAGCGTCTGCTTGATATCACAGGCGATGTGGCAGCCAACGTCATCGAGCCCAATTCGGAGAGCGTGGACCTTGAAGGTCCGCATCTTGAGAACGGACGCATGAAATATGCAAGCAAGACCTATGAGAACCTCGACGCTACGCGCAAGGCCGGCCTGTGGGGGATCTCCATGCCACGCCGCTACGGCGGTCTCAACATTCCCAACTGCGTGTTCTCCATGCTCTCTGAGGTTGTTGCCGCAGCTGATGCCGGTTTCCAGAATGTATGGAGCCTTCAGAGCTGTATCGACACACTCTATGAGTTTGGTTCTGAGGAGCAGCGCCAAAAGTATATTCCGCGCATTTGCGCAGGCGAGACCATGAGTATGGACCTCACCGAGCCTGATGCCGGCAGCGACTTGCAGCGCGTGATGCTCAAGGCCACACAGGATGCCGACGGCACTTGGCGCCTCAATGGTGTGAAACGATTCATCACCAACGGTGACTCCGACATCCACCTTGTGCTGGCCCGTTCGGAAGAAGGCACTAAGGACGGACGCGGACTTTCCATGTTCATCTATGACAAGCGCAACGGCGGTGTCGACGTTCGTCACATTGAGAACAAGTTGGGTATCCACGGATCACCCACTTGCGAGCTTGTCTTCAAGAATGCTCCGGCTGAGCTTTGTGGCAGCACACGTCTCGGACTCATCAAGTATGTGATGGCCCTGATGAACGGTGCCCGTCTGGGCATTGCCGCTCAGAGCGTGGGCGTGGAGCAGGAAGCTTACAACGAAGGACTGGCCTACGCCAAGGAGCGTGCTCAGTTTGGTAAGAAGATCATCGGCTTCCCCGCAGTCTACGATATGTTGAGCCGCATGAAGGCCAAGCTTGACGCCGGGCGCTCGCTGCTCTATCAGACAGCCTGCTACGTCGATGTGTACAAGGCTCTCGAAGACATCTCACGCGACCGCACACTCACGCCCGAAGAGCGCAAGGAAATGAAGAAGTACAGCCGTCTGGCCGACGCCTTCACTCCCCTGGCAAAGGGTATGAACTCCGAGTATGCCAATCAGAATGCCTATGATGCTATCTCTATCCATGGTGGTTCTGGATTCATTATGGAATATAAGAGCCAGCGTCTCTATCGTGATGCACGTATCTTCTCGATCTACGAGGGAACAACCCAGTTGCAGGTGGTGGCTGCCATTCGCTATATCACCAACGGAACTTATATCAACATCATCCGCGAGATGCTCGACGAGGAACTCTGCGACTGCATGAAGCCTCTTCGCGACCGTGTGGCCAAGCTCGTCGACCTCTATGAGAAGAGCGTCGAGAAGGTGAAGGCTGCTGGCAATCAGGAGCTTCACGACTTCCTGGGCCGCCGTCTCTACGATATGACCGCTGAGATCGTGATGTCGCTGCTCATCATGAAGGATGCCTCAAAGGCTCCCGAACTCTTCAAAAAGAGTGCCAACGTTTATGTTCGTTTGGCCGAAGAGGACGTCATCGGCAAGGCTGCCTACATCGACAACTTCAATGCAGATGATCTCGACAGCTTCCGTGCTGCTGAAGTTGAAAGCGAAGAATAAACATCATATTTTTATCTTCTCAACACAAACCCTGTCTGCGCTATGTGTGCCGACAGGGTTTTCTGTTTTCTTTTGGCTGATTCCAGCCCTCTGAGCGGCTGAAAATCAGCGAGAAGGGTAGGATAGTCGGGTAAACTAATGTTAAATTACTTGTTGCCGTTCTATCAATGAAAAGTTTTTCGTATATTCGCCAACAAAAATCACTAACACGTTCAACATGAAAACAAAACTTATTTTAGCGACATTGGCTTTCGTAGCCTCATCGGGCTTTTCCCAAACGCAAAGTTCTGGAATCGACCTGTCCAATCTCGACACTTCTGTCAAGCCTGGCGACAATTTTTACCAGTATGCAGCAGGCGGTTGGCTCAAGACGCATCCGCTTGACGCAGAGCATTCCGACAACGGTGCATTCACCGATCTTTATGAACTGAATCAAAAGCGCATCCAGGAAATCATCATGCAGTATGCCTCAAAGCCCCAAACCCAGGGGACGCTGGGACAAAAGATTGGATCGCTCTACAACCTCATGATGGACAGCGTGCGTCTCAACCGCGAGGGATGGAAGCCCATCAAACCCATGCTCGACCGCATCAAGGCCATCAGCGACCGTAAGGAATATCAGATGGTTACGGCACAACTCGACCGTACCGGTTGCTCCACCATGATGTTTGGCATGGGTTGCGGAAGTGACATGCGCAATGCGGGCTGGAACCTCGTCTCCTTCGGACAAGGCGGACTCGGCCTGGGTACCCGCGACTATTATCTCTCCGACGAGGCACAGAACAAACGGGTGCTGGAAGCCTACAAGCAATACATCCAAAAACTCTTCATGCTCACCGGTGACGATGAGGCCACGGCCCAAAAGAAGATGGAGACAGTGCTCGCCATCGAGACCCGCATCGCCAAGGCCAGCTACGACAACGTGAAGCTGCGCGATATTGATGCCAACTATCACAAGATGAGTTATCTGCAGCTTGTGCGTGATTATCCCGGCATCGACTGGGGTAACGTGCTGCTTGCTTCCGGATTCCCAGCTATCGACTCGGTGGATGTCGGTCAGCCCGAACCCATCCATGAAGTGGAGAAAATCCTCAACGACACTCCTCTCGAAGACCTCAAGACCTATGCAGAGAGCAAGGTGATCAGTGGTGCCAGCGGCTTGCTGAGCGACGATTTCCGCAAGGCCTCGTTTGAGTTCAATACCGTCATGAGCGGTGTCAAGCAGGACCGTCCGCGCTGGAAGCGTGCCGTCAGCTTGGTCAGCGGCTACTTAGGTGAGGCCATCGGTAAGATCTACGTGGAGAAATACTTCCCCGAGTCGAGCAAGAAACGTATGCTTGAACTCGTTCACAACCTGCAAAAAGCCCTTGCGCAGCGCATCGACGAGGCCACATGGATGGGACCGGAGACGAAGGCACAGGCTAAGGACAAGCTTTCCAACTTCATTATCAAGATTGGCTATCCCGATAAGTGGAAGGACTACAGCGGGCTGCAGGTGGTCGACTCCCTGAGCCTCTACGAGAATATGCGCCGGGTGGGACTTTGGAGCTCTGACGACTTCATCGCACGCCATGTCAATAAGCCGGTCGACAAGATGGAATGGGGCATGACTCCGCAGACCATCAACGCCTACTACAATCCTACAACCAACGAGATCTGCTTCCCAGCCGCTATTTTGCAGCCTCCTTTCTTTGATCCCAATGCCGACGATGCGGCCAACTATGGTGGTATTGGCGGTGTGATTGGCCACGAGATGAGTCATGGATTTGACGATCAGGGTTCACAGTTTGACAAGACCGGCAATCAGCACGACTGGTGGACGGCAGCCGACAAGAAGAATTTCAACGCCCGCACGAAGGTGTTGGTCGACTATTTCAGCAAATTCGAAGTGTTGCCCGGCGTGAAAATCAATGGCCAGCAGACGCTCGGAGAGAACATTGGCGACAACGGTGGTCTGAACATTGCCTTCACGGCATTGCAGAATGAGATGAAAGAGAAGTCATTGGGTGTAAAGGACGGATTCACTCCACAGCAGCGGTTCTTCCTTTCCTGGGCTCGCGTATGGGCTTCCAACCAGACACCCGAATATGTTCAGCTCATCGTGACGAGCGACGTCCATTCTCCCAATATGGCCCGTGTCAACGCGGCTCTTCCTCAGATCGACGGGTGGTATGATGCCTTCAAGATCAAGAAGGGAGACAAGATGTTCATCCCGAAGAACAAGCGTGCACATATTTGGTAATTGACTGTGAAACTTTTACGGCTCTCTGCTTATCATGGCAGGGAGCCTTTTTTTGTTTGTTCTTTTCTTTGTGTGGTGCTTCCATAAGGAGTGGAGTGGCGGATTCGTTGTCTTGGATCATCTGTAGTAGCTCAAAAGATTGTAGTGAGCATTCGTTGGAGTCTGCGTGGAGAAGATCCACCGAATTGACTAATGTCTGATGAGTCTTTTTTCCGGTTGTCGGTTGCCTCCGCCATGAGGCGGACAACGAGGCGCTTTCGCAGCCGCCGTACTGCATGTGGCGCCCCGCATTCTTGATTTTTCCCCTGTGTTTACCGAAGCAGACTGTTTTTACGCACCTTTATAAAGGCCTGTTTGGAAATCAAAAAGAGCATGTTTACTTGCGTTTTTCTTCGTTTTCCCTATCAGAATTGCTGCTTTTAGAATGGCATCTTATCGTTTGTGGGAAATAAAAAAACTGCGCGATACCCAGTGAAGCGTATCGCGCAGCATATTATAGGGCAGATGATCATATTCACTGCCGCTTTCTTTGATCTTGCTATAATCCCTTAGCAGCTGTACAAGGAGAACAGCTTGTTAAAGATTGCAGAGTTCCACCACCTTGTCGACTGCTGCAGAGAGGCCGTCGGGATCCTTTCCTCCGGCCTGAGCGTAGTGGGGTTGGCCACCGCCACCGCCCTTAATGAGCTTGGCAGCCTCGCGTACAATCTTGCCGGCATTGAGGGAATGGCTTTGAACCATATCGTCGGTGAACATCACGCTCAGCATGGGTTTATTCCCGTTCACTGAGCCCAACACGCAAACAAGGTTTTCTGGAACAGCCTGACGAATCTTGAATACGAGATCCTTGGCCATCTCCGGACTAATGGGCAATACAGACTTGATCACATTAACACCATTGACCGACTTGGCATCGGCCAGCAGACGCTGCTTGGTGCGCTCAACAGCTTGGGCCTGGAAGGTCTCAATTTGTTTGCGCATGTTGTCGTGCTCGTCGATGTATTTCAACAGCGTAGCCTTCAGATCCTTGGAGTTGTTGAAAAGTTCACGAACCTCCTTGAGTGTGTCTTCGAGATTGTAGATCACTTCCTCGCAGGCCTTGCCCGTGAGAGCTTCGATGCGGCGCACACCGGCTGCAACGCTGCTCTCGGAGATAATTTTGAAGAAACCGATGTGCCCGGTACTCTTAACATGAATACCGCCACAGAACTCGCAGCTGGGGCCGAAGCGCACTACGCGTACTTTGTCGCCGTATTTCTCACCGAAGAGAGCGATGGCACCCAATTCCTTGGCCTCCTCGATGGGGGTATTGCGGAATTCCTCCAATGGTAGATCCTGACGGATCATGGCGTTGACGAGTCGCTCCACCTTGCGCAGTTCTTCATCGGTCACCTTCTGGAAGTGGCTGAAGTCGAATCGCAGTGTGGTGGCGTCGACATAGGAACCCTTTTGCTCCACATGATCGCCAAGCACTTCTTTCAGTGCGTAGTCGAGCAGGTGGGTGGCAGTGTGGTTGGCAGCAGAACCGTTGCGCTTGTCGACATCGACGCATGCCATAAAGTCTGCTTCGGGATTCTTCGGCAGTTTGTTCACGATATGGATGCTTTGGTTGTTCTCGCGCTTGGTGTCTACGATTTCCACAGTCTCGTCTTCGGAGACGAGTACGCCTGTATCGCCTACCTGTCCGCCCATCTCACCATAGAAAGGCGTGTTGTCGAGTACGATTTCGTAGAACGTATGCTTTTTCTGTCTCACCTCACGGTAGCGCAGGATGTGGCATTCGTATTCTGTATAGTCATAACCGACGAAATTCTGCTCACCCTGTCTGAGTTCAGTCCAGTCACCGTTCTCCACGGTGGCCGCATTGCGGGCGCGCTCTTTCTGTTTTTTCATTTCCTCGTTGAATCCCTTCACGTCGACCGTGTAGCCGTTTTCGCGGCAGATGAGCTCGGTGAGGTCGAGGGGGAAACCGTAGGTGTCGAAAAGACGGAAAGCCGACTCCCCGTCGAGCTGCGTCTTTTCGTGGGCCTTGAGTTCGTCCATGTCGCCATTGAGCAGGTTGATACCTTTTTCGAGTGTACGGAGGAAAGAGTCCTCCTCCTCTTTCATCACGCGGGTGATGAGCTCTTGCTGCTGTAGCAATTCGGGATAGGCCTCACCCATCTCCTGCACCAGTACGGGCATGAGTTTATACATGAAGGCACTCTTCTGTCCGAGGAACGTATAGGCATAGCGTACGGCACGGCGCAGGATGCGGCGGATGACGTAGCCGGCCTTGGCATTGGAAGGCAACTGTCCGTCGGCAATAGAGAAAGCTACGGCCCGCAGATGGTCGGCCACGACACGCATGGCGATATCGATCTTCTCTTGCTCGTTGGCACCTTCTCCGTTGGCACCCGTCGGAACAGTGAATCCGTACTTCTTGCCCGAGAGGAGTTCTATCTCCTTGATGATGGGCTGGAAGATGTCGGTATCGTAGTTGGAGTTTTTGCCTTGCAGCATACGCACGAGGCGCTCAAATCCCATACCGGTATCGATGACGTGCATGGGCAGCGGCTCGAGCTCGCCATCAGCCTTGCGGTTGAATTGCATGAACACAATGTTCCAAATCTCGATTACCTGAGGATTGTCCTTGTTGACAAGTTCACGTCCGGGCACTTTTGCCTTCTCCTCCTCAGTACGGGAATCGACGTGTATCTCTGAGCAGGGACCGCAGGGGCCCGTGCTGCCCATCTCCCAGAAGTTGTCGTGCTTGTTGCCATTGATGATATGGTCGGTTGGCACGTGCTTTGCCCAGTATTTCGCGGCCTCTTCGTCACGGGGGATATTCTCTTCGGGGCTACCTTCAAACACCGTCACGTAGAGGTCGGCGGGATTGAGGTGCAGCACGTCGATGAGGTATTCCCATGCGTAGTCGATGGCGCCTTCCTTGAAGTAGTCGCCAAAGCTCCAGTTGCCGAGCATTTCAAACATGGTGTGGTGGTAGGTGTCGTGCCCCACCTCTTCCAGATCGTTGTGTTTGCCGCTTACGCGCAGACATTTTTGTGAGTCGGTGCGGCGACGTGGCTCAGGATCCTTGGTGCCGAGAATAATGTCTTTCCACTGGTTCATGCCCGCATTGGTGAACATGAGCGTAGGATCGTCCTTGATAACCATCGGTGCGGATGGCACAATGACATGTCCTTTCGACTCGAAGAAATTCTTGAATGAGTCGCGGATTTCGTTTGCTGTCATCATTGTTGTAGTATCTTGTTCTTTTTTGTATCCTAAAAACTATCGTGCAAAGTTAATAAAAACTAATGAAATGACGTGATGATTTTTAAACATTAACGTTTAAACCTTTGTGGGAGAGTTTTGTAGGAAAATTCCCAGACCTATGACAGTTGTGAAGTCATGGATCCGGGAGTATTATCTGTTTGGACTTTTTGGTCTTTCCATTTGCAGATTCTGTGGCCTGCCATCATTTGAACAGGGTGAAGTTGACACTGCCGTAATAGCGGTGCTCAACGAATCGGGGGTGAGCTGAGAAGTCATAGTTTTTGCCGTGCTCAAAGCAGAAAACGCCATCTGGCGCAAGAATTCCTTTTGACAAAATAAGGTCGGGCAGGTCGGGCAGTGTCTCCAACTGATAGGGTGGGTCGGCAAAGATGAACTGGAACTGCTGATGGCTGCCTTTTACGAATCTGAATACATCACCCTGGACGAGCGTATGATTGTCTGCCCCTATTTTGGCAATACACTGACGGATAAAGCGTGCGTGGTCGCGGTCGGCTTCCACACTGACCACCTGCTGGCATCCTCTCGAAAGCAATTCGAGCGATATGCTGCCCGTGCCAGCAAAAAGGTCAAGGGCTGCTATACCGTCAAAGTCGAGATAGCCGCGAAGTACATTGAATATATTTTCCTTAGCAAAATCTGTTGTCGGCCGGGCCTTGAACGTGCGTGGGATTTCAAAATGGCGACCTTTATAGATACCTGTGATTATTCTCATTTCTTAAAAAAATGCGTTATCATGTCGAGTTGTATCCCCTTGATCCGGGTGATGGGAGCACGGTTGAAGGCTGCTGTGACACTGTGTACATACACCTTCTGTACATAGCGTTTCAAGATCAACGTCATCTGTTCAGCCTCAGGCAAACGGCCGGAGAGGTGGAGTTCATCGTGGCGGGCATCAAATCCCAACTGATTCCAGACAAACAGCAGGTAGTAGACCGCATCGCGCAACTGAGCATTGCTGAAGCTGTTGCAGTAGCGGAAACGATTTTTGTCGAACGAAAAGATCTCCAGTTTGTTGTCATGGAAATAACCGTAGAGCCTGCGCCATTGCGAACCGTAGCCACTTTGGTGCATGTGGTTCCAAACGCTGTACATCAGCGGGCGGAGACGAAGGTCGGGAAAATGGTCATCGAGCACGAGTTTCAAATCTTTGTTGACGCTGTATAATGCCACAGCGTTCTCATCGGGGAGCACCGTGCTTGCCACCAAGTCTTGCTGGTGGCCTGTGATGGAATGGTTGTAAAGAATGTCTTTGTCTTCTTCTTGAAACTCTTCTACGGGTATGAGTATTACGGGGGAGTCTATAATGGCTGTGGCATGACTGTAACCTCGTGACAAAAGTTCGGCCTCCTTGAAGGCTCCGCGCAAATTGGCGGCCATGGAGATTCCGCTTTTTACGATAAAGGGTTCAAAGTCTATCTGGCTCTCGCTGTCGCCGTTGGGCGCGGCAAGAGTGAGTGAATTGGAACTGATGCGCAGCGTAATGCGCTGTGTTGGATAGTTGATCGGCATTGCGATGTGTGTTATTGTCTGAACATAGGCAGCTCTCACCTTGAATGATAAGGGCTACTCCAGCGAGTTGAGGCTTTTCTGCAGTTCAAGAAGCTGCTTCTTTATATTCATGAGCCGTGTGATAACCTCCGACGATTTCTCGGCTCCGCCGCGGTCTTCTTGCAGCATCTTTCTTGCGGCAGCAAGCTTGAAACCGCGCACCTTTACCAGATTATAGATAAGTCTTACCTGCTCAATGTCCTGCTCTGTATATTGCCTCACCTTTGTGCCGGCTTGCGTTCGGGGCTTGAGCTGCGGGAATTCTGTTTCCCAAAAGCGCAGCGTGCTCTCATTGATGTCGAACATCTGCGCCACCTCTTTGATGGAATAATATAGTTTTACTTTTTTGTCGGTTACCGGTGCCATATGCCGCTCTTGCTGGTTTGTTTGGCAAAGATAAGAAAACTTTTCGACGTATGCGAATGAATTGATGCTTTTTAGCTGCCGTGGCCTTTATTGCTGGGTTGTGGCTATACTTGAAACCGGAAATGCTCATCCGCGCGAAAGGTTGTTCTGCGCTGAAGGAGAAGGCTGATTCCTCGTCTGCAGCAAAGGTGCAAGTGGTCTTGATTATTTTCCCAGGAATCTTGAGTTGACGTAGTCGACGAAAGCATCTTTGTAGAGGTCGCCAATGGGCAGATAAGTATTCTCGTCGAGGATCACCCGATTTTTGTTTACTTCCTTTATTTCGTCAAGATTGATGATAAAGGAACGATGTATACGCATAAAGTTGTCTGGCAACCGCTCTTCGAGTTTCTTCATGCTCAGGAGTGTTACGATGGGCCGCTGTTGGGAGAGAAGGTGAATTTTAAGGTATTCACTCATGCCCTCAATATAGCTGATGTCCTTGATGATGATCTTTATAATACGTCCGTCACTTTTCACAAATAGCGATTGAGTGCCTTCCGGGGCCCTTCCAGTCAGACTTGTTGCAATGGGTGATGACGCGTTGTCGTCGGCCTTAGAGGTGGGGGAAAGGATGCGCTGCACTTTTTCGGCGGCATGTCTGAACTCATCGAACGAATAGGGCTTGAGCAGATAGTCGACAGCATCTACCTTATAGCCTTCTACAGCATACTCGCTATAGGCTGTGGTGAAGACCACGGCGGGAGGAGCCGACAGACTTTTAACGAAACTCATACCGTCGAGGTCGGGCATATTGATGTCGCAGAAGATGCAGTCTATCATTTCTTCTTCGAGAATCCTCTTGGCCTCATTGGCACTATGGCATTCGGCCACAAGTTCGAGAAAAGGTATTCGCTTGATGTAGGCAGCAAGTTGCTGCAGAGCCAATGGCTCGTCGTCGATTGCTAATGTTTTGATCATGCCTTAAACGTTTTTGGATTCTTATTTTGACCGTCTTCTTCAGGCATCAGTTCCTTCTCTTGTTTGGGGTGGAGCGGAAGAGAGAGGCGCAGATCGTAGCGGTCGTTTGTGTCGTTGATGTCGAGCATGTAGTCGCTGCCATAGATAAGTCTCAAGCGGCGGCGCACATTGGTGAGGCCCACACCACCCGGCTTTGTGGCTTGTGTCTCCGTTGCGGGCTTGCTGTTGGTGCAGTGAAACACTACCCGCTCGTTCTCCACGTTGAGGTCGATATAGATGAAGCTTTCCTTTTCATAGGTCACTCCATGCTTGAAAGCGTTCTCTACAAATGTGACGTAGAGCAAAGGTGGTACCATGCAGTCGGGCAACGTGTCGGGAATGTCCACTGTGACAACGACTTTCTCCGAATAGCGCATCTTCATCAGTGCGATGTAGTGATTGAGAAATGAGAGCTCACGCATCAGTGGAACAAGAATGTGGTTTGACTCGTAGAGCATATATCGCATGAGCCTTGACAGGCGCACGATGGTTGACTTTGCCCTTTCGGGATCAATGTCGATGAGCGCGTGGATGTTGTTCAGCGTGTTCATGAAAAAGTGAGGATTGATTTGATAGCGCAGATAGGCCAACTGTTCCTGCAGGTGGCGCTGTTCCAGTTCGCTGTGGATTTTCTCCTCTTTCTCTTGTTTGATATAGAACTTCACGCCTAAATTGAGTCCTAACAGCATGATGAGCATGACACTTCCCAGGAAGTCGAACATCTCGATCATGGGTGAAGGGCCGAAATGGCGGTGGTGCTGAGATTTCCACAACTCGTCCTCTACCTTAATGGTGTCTAAGGTTGCTGTTGTGTCGTTGGCCTTGGATAAGGAACCGGCCGCGCTGCTGTTGGTCCGTATGTAATACACCTCTATCGGTGTGCGCGGTCTGTGGTGTGGTGGCTTGGGGCGTGTATAGTATTGCACGAAGAAGAACACCACAACCAACAGGCTTGACAGGAGAAAATAACGCCCTGCCTGCTTCTTGTAGACCAGAAATGGAGCTAAAAAAAAATTGTGGGTGATAAAGGCGAGAAGATAGAAGATGTAGATCTTCCAGATGCCAAGCACCGGCCTCCAATTAAAATCGACCTCCTTGCCCGAACGCACTTCGAGATACATGTTGATGATAGGGGCCAAAAACATGATGGTCCAAATCAGCAGATAGATGACATATTCTTTATATTTATGGAAATAATTGGTCATGGATTCCTTGTTTTGTCACTGCAAAGATAGCGGAAGAGGATGTAACGTACAAAAGTTTTCAGCAGAAATACGTTTTCGCTCAGTGAAGGGCAAAGACCCCTAATGACCCTGAGAAAGAAGCCGGCGTGCGTATTCGATAATGGTGTCGAGGCCGCGGTTGAAGTCTTCTTGGCTGAGGCTTACTTTTTCATCGGGTGCCACTCCCGGCTCGGCCAGGCGATAGTCGACATCATACATGGGGCAGGCTGAATAGCGGATGGCCCAGCCGTTGGGCAACTCTGACGAAAAGGGCAGTCCGCCACCACCGCCAGTGCTGTCGCCAACGACAGTACACTTGGGGAAAACCTTCATGTATTTCACGAATTCATTGGCAGCGCTGTACACCTCACGGTTGGCCAGCACCACTACAGGCTTCTGCCAGCGCATACCTTTGGAGGGCTTGATGTATTGTGCCTCCAGGGAAGAGAAGTCGTCGTGGCCTTTTCCGGTCTTGTGGCGCATGTATCCCACCTTTGTTTTCTCATTGCAGAACCGTGCGGCTAACTGTTCGGCACTTGTCAGCCGTCCGCCATTGTTGCCGCGAAGATCGAGAATGAGCCCCTTGCATGGGGCAAGATAGAGCAGCATCTGGTCGAGGTTTCCATCGCCGAGCGCATTCTCAAAAGTTGTGCATCTCACGTAGGCCACATTGTCGTCGAGGATGCGGTATCTCAAGCCCGAGGCGATGCGGTAGTCTGTGCCGAGATAGCGGCGGATTAGGGTATCGCTGACGTTGCTGGGGTAATTTTCATGCCATGCCCAATATCGGCCCACATCGAAGGATGTGTAAAGATTGACATGCCCGTCGCGAAGCTCTGAGAGCATATGGGTCAGCACTTCAAACGTCTGGCTTTCGGTCATGGAGTTGTCGACCTGTTGCGCGTATTTCGCATGAATGGCATTCCAGTCCACATTCTTCTCCTTAAAGAAACAGTAGTGCTCATCCATAATTTTCCACAAAGCCTCAAAGTTGCCTCGTGGGTCGTTGGCCAGTTCGTCCTCGTCAATACAGCTTGTGAAGAGAAGTAACGGAAGGAAAAAAAGTATATAACGTTTCATGGGCTGTCACTTGTTTATCGTCCATCCGATGAGCAGCGAATGGGTATAGGAAATATATTTGAGATGGTTGACCGACACTTGCTGCCAGTCGGCCAAATAGCCAAGGGTGATATGGGACTTGGCTACCGGGATGCTGAGAGTGAGTCGTGTCGTGAAGGTTGGTGAAGATCCCATCCACGTAGCACGGACATTATGGTCGTAGTTGCCGCGTGTAAAAATCTCATAATAGCTTTGGCCATAGTTGGGCGAGAACTGCAATCCCACGATGGGCATGGCAAGGTTGAGCCTGGCCTCCCAGGGCTTCCCGGCCGAGAAGAATTTGTAGCTGACGTCGGCTTCGGGTGTCAGGCGCAGGGCCACGCGGGCCTGGGCCGGATTGTTGCCGTTGCGGGTGTTGTAGAGAGCTCCCAGCCAGAAATCCGGGCCACCGCCAAAGCGTGCCTCCAACTGGCCTTGGCCCAATTGGATAGTGTTCAGCCTGCGCTGGAAGGAAAAGTGGAAGTTGTACATTCCCCCGATGTCCTGATTGTCGTTGGTGCGCGTTTTTGTATAGCTCACCATCACCTGCTGGGTCATCTGTCTGGCCCAATGGCATCCGGGGCGCAGCCAGGTTGTAGCGTTGACATAGCGCACCTCGCCGCCCGAATAATGCTCGGGCGAGAGGTAGGTATCGAGCTGGCGGTTGTAGCCGATTCCGAAAAGGTTGGCGGCCTGCTTATGTTGCGCCCGTCCATTGACAGGTAACGACAGGACAAGAAGCGCCGTGAGGAGTAGCTTATTTGAAATCGTCATCGGTGAACATGTTGAGTTGTCCGGTAATCTCATCAATCACCTGCTGTTGGGTCTTGCCTTTATCGGGGTCGAGATCCTCAGGTTCTACCGACTCCTGACTGCTGTCGGCGTTGCCGTCATCTTCTGGTTCAGGCTGTCTTGTAGGCTCCAGTTCCTCAATATGGTCGATGGTGAACGTGGTGAGGCGTTTGCCCTTTGCCTTGAAACTCTTCAAGCCTATGAAGTCGTTGGCCTCAATCTCCAAGGGCTCGCGCACGGCATCGGCCCCGCCGAAGACCACGCGCAGTCGCGGATAAGGCGTCTCGGTGAGCAAGATCAGCTTCGAGTCAGGATTATCGCCCAAATAGTTCTGATGGCGTTTTGTGGCATCCATCGTGAAACGCTTGATATAGGGATAGTTGTCGTTGTCGGCATCGTAGAGCACGGCGGTCCACACCTTCTTAGGATTCCATTTCTCGATCAGTTTGATGTTGTCCTCGTAATGGTTGTTGGCATCGAAGTTTGTGATATAAAAGTCGGCATTGTCCAAGACGACAAGTATACTGTCGGTGTCGTTAAATTCTCCAAGATAGCGTCCGTGCTCTTCGTAGTTGATTCGGTTGACGTCGGTGTCGAACCAAACCTTCCGGCCGCCGAGCGTGGAGTGGCCGTGGCTTTTCAGTCCGATGCGGTGGACGCTTTCCTTGGTCAGCAGGTTGCCCTTTGAGGCGCGCCCCTTGATGAGGATGTCGCTGAAGTCGCGTTCCAGGAAGATGTTCTGTTTCTTCTTTTTGGGATTGGGGTCGAGGGTGATCTTGATGACCTCAGCCTCGCCGTTGGGATTGGCGGTGAAGTAGAGCACCTTGGAACCGGGCGTCCCGAGGGTGAGGTCGTATTCTTTGTCGTGGGTGATGGATGTCACGTTGAAGCGCTTGATATAGCTGAAGCCGTGCTTTCCGTCACGGTATACGACATTATATATCGTGCGGCGGTCGTTCTTCTTGAACACCTGTACCCAAATGACGTTCTTGCCCACGAATATCTTGTCGGCCACTTTGATGACCTTATATTTACCGTCGCGATAGAAGATGATAATGTCGTCGATGTCGGAGCAGTTGCACACAAACTCGTCCTTCTTCAGTCCCGTGCCCACAAATCCGTCCTGGCGGTTGATATAGAGTTTCTCGTTGGCTTCCACCACCTTGGTAGAGTCGATCGTGTCGAAGTTGCGGATCTCTGTCTTTCGCGGATGGTCCTTTCCATAGACGGTCTTGAGGTGTTCAAACCAGTCGATCGTTACGTCGGTCATGTGGGCCAGGTCGTGATCGATGTCTCTCACCTCACCGAGTATCTTGGCTATGAGTTGGTCGGCCTTGTCCTTGTTGTATTTCAAGATGCGCTGCATCTTGATTTCGAGCAACTTCAGATAGTCCTCACGTGTGATGTCGCGGAAGAATACCTTGCGGTCTTCACCAGCGAGAATGTCTTTCACGCTGGCGTTGTCGGGCAGGATCTGGGTGAAGAGAATGGGTTTGAAGGGCGTGAACTTCTCGTCGAGGAAGACCACGACTGCGTCTTGGTTGGGTGCCTGCTCGAAGCGGCGATCCTTATACATGCGCTCTTCGATGAAGATGCGTTCTAAAGAGGCAAAGAAGAGCTGCTCCTGGAGCTCATTGCGGCGTATTTGCAGTTCACGGCGCAAGAGTCCCATGGTGCGGTCGACATTGTGGCGCAGCACATCGCTCACGGTGAGAAACTTCGGCTTGTTGTCCTCGATGACGCAGCAGTTGGGAGAAATGTTGGTCTCACAGTCGGTGAAGGCATAGAGAGCGTCGATGGTCTTGTCGCTGCTTGTGCCTGGTGTGAGGTGCAATTGTATCTCCACCTGTGAGGCCGTCATGTCTTCCACCTTGCGCACTTTCACCTTCCCCTTGTCGATGGCTTTCTTGATAGAGTCGATGACAGTGACGGTAGTCTTGGTATAAGGTATCTCCCGGATGACAAGGGTTTTGGAGTCAAGCTTTTCAATCTTGGCTCTTACCTTAAGGGATCCTCCCCGTTGGCCGTCGTTGTATTTCGACACATCGATGGCTCCACCTGTGGGGAAGTCGGGATAAAGGGTGAACGGCTTGCCTTGGAGGTAGCTCACGGCTGCGTCGCACAGCTCGTTGAAATTGTGGGGCAACACCTTGCAGCTCAGTCCAACGGCTATACCTTCTGCTCCTTGGGCCAGTAGGAGCGGGAACTTCACGGGAAGGGTGATCGGCTCCTTGTTGCGCCCGTCGTAGGACAGTTGCCAGTCGGTGGTCTTTGGATTGAAAACCACCTCCAAGGCAAATTTAGACAAGCGGGCCTCAATATATCGTGGGGCTGCCGCACGGTCGCCCGTGAGGATATTGCCCCAATTGCCCTGTGTGTCGATGAGGAGTTCCTTTTGGCCCAACTGTACCAGTGCGTCGCCAATGGAGGCATCGCCGTGAGGGTGGAATTGCATCGTATGTCCCACGATGTTAGCCACCTTGTTGTAGCGGCCGTCGTCCATGCGCTTCATGCTGTGGAGGATGCGTCGCTGAACGGGCTTCAGTCCGTCCTCAATGTGTGGCACGGCGCGTTCCAGTATCACATACGACGCATAGTCCAAGAACCAGTTTTTATACATACCGCTCAAATGATGCACGGCAGAGGCATCAAACCGGTCCACGGGCTTGTAGTCGGAATGGCTGTCTACGGGCAGTTCCTCGTCTTCGTTTATCTTGTTCTCGTCGTCTATTGTATCGTCGCTCATTCTGATTTTTAGGGATTTTTCCTTTGCAAAGATAAGAAAATCAGTTGACAATAGAGAATTTAACGATAAAAAAGTTGTCGGATTGGCAGACTGGGCAAAGTTTGGATAGTGCGTTTTTTTTTATTAATTAGGTTGTAAATAAGTGGAGGGGTATTGGGCCTTCCGTTTGAGAAGCTGTCATTCGAAGTGGATAGTCGTGAAGGAAAGCATGGGATTTGATCGCTTGAATAGTGGCTCTTCATGCCGGCTTCCAGGTGCCGCCCCGTCGGCCTGCATATGGGAGCCAGCGGGCTTGCATATGGGAGCCCGCTGGCTTCCTTGTGGGGCCCGCCATGAGCAGACACAAAAAATCCGCAATGCTTATTATGGTAGGCATTGCGGAAAGGTATTTCGTATTGTTCTTATTCAATATTGACGACCAGACTGCCGTCGGTTCATCTCAATGTGAGCCGGCTTGTTTGTCTGTTGTCTTTATTTTGCTTCGGTGGGTGGAGTGATGAGGTGCTCCTCTAACATCATCTTGTATAAGGGCAGGGCGATAGCTTTTGCGTCCGGATGTGCAGGGCCAGTCTTGTCCAAGGCCCGCAGGTCGAAGAAGTGGATCCAGTCGGTTGCAAAAGCAGTATGAATGAGTTCGGTGTTGGTGTCGAGCGGCAATACAACACGGGCTTCTTGAGGTTTCTTGCCCAAGGCGATGAGGTTGAGATAGGCACGCTCGGCGGCCATGTTGCCGAAAATCCAGTTTTCCAACACCGTGGCTTCTCCGCTGTTGATCCGTTGGCAAAGTTTCATGAAGTCGATATCTGGCGTGGACGCCTCGGCCAAACCTTCGTCCCTGACCCATGTGGGAAGGTTGATGGCGATCTCATTGCCGAATTTGTCTTTTGAATAGTTGCAGTATCGGGTGGATTGCTCGGCAATGGAATCGACACGATGACGGTTGAATTCGCGCGTGATGGCTATCTGAGTGGTGAAATGCACGGTGATACGGCGTTCGTGATGGAGAGTGGGTTCCACACGGAATTGTAAGTCTTCCATGCGTTGGTTTTCGGCCAATACCCGAAGATTCGTTGTCACGTAGGCCGTGTTGTCGGCCATGTGAGTGTGACTGAACCGGTTGGAAGCATACCAGTTGGCAGAGGCAGAGTCTGCTGCAAACTGTAGATACACCGTGCCGTGTTCCAGCATGGCGTAATGCTGGTTGTCGATCATTCGCTGACAGAAGGGGCGTGCCGAGTGGATGGTTTGATTTTTCTCACTTTTATAGCAAACTCTTCCCGCGCGTTCTATCTGCAGATAGATGCCTTCTTCGCCCGGTTGTTGGGTCCAGATCTCAAAGGTGGGGTTGATGATTTTCATATTTCTTGTTGATTTTATGGATTCTTTATGGGTTTAATGGGATTTGCAGGCCCTATAAGCCAAGTGGGCCAGCCTATACATTATGGGTTGGAGTCTTCCGCGTTGCTCATTTTCAGTCCGGGATAGGAGCCACGCTTATTGGCTTCCTCGATTAAGTTGGCCACACTGTTTTCGTTCATGTCCCAAAGATAATCGTCGTATTGGGCCACAATGGTGAGCGACGGTACTTGGCGTCCGCTGCGGGTGATGTCTATATTGGCTGTCACCTTGAATCGTTTGCCTTGCGAGTAGGGGATGAATTGCAGCGAATCCGCCAAGAGTCCGGCTTTGATGAGCTGTTGGAGATTGGCCGTGTAGACATTATTCTGTTTACGGAAATCCTGCTCTGCCTTCCATATCTTCTCCATCCGGGCGCTCACTTCACGCTCCCGCTGCTTCTTTTGGCGGTCGAACATCATGGGCTGACCGATACTCAACGTGCAAAGTACCAATAAGGTGACGACGCAGATGGTGAGACCAACTTGGTTGTTCATTTTCAGTTTCATATCATCATGCCTTCCTTTAGTACAACTGGAGACATTATCTTCTCCAATTCCTTCAATTTCTCATTGTTGATTTTGTATCCTCTCAACGAACGGATAAGGGGAAACTGCTTGAAGTAATCGTCATTGCTGACATACCATTTCAATTCTCGGAAGTCGGGGGTAGAAAACATTCCGGAGACTATCCGTCCTACGTAACCGGGATTGATAACGGCATAGTAGATTTCTTGCTTCATGATGAATACACCTATAAGCCGGCGGCCAGGGCGATAAGTCTTCCTTGCTGTTGAAGACTCACCGTTTTCCGTAGAGTGGTGGGAAACTTTGATGTTCCATCCACAGGCATTGAGCTTGTCCATGATGCTGCAAAAGACCTTTCCGTGTGGAGAGGTGTCCTTGATATGGTTGAAAGCGATGAAGTAATGGATCATCTCATGAAGCATCACGCTTTGAAGTTCATGCTCTTCGAGATCATAGTATTCCGACATGGTGAGTTGATAATCAAAATACTTATGCTTGAGGCGGTCTTCTTTCCATTTCATATTGCCCAAAAACGTCCGCGCTTTGCTCAATCTGAACACAGGCAATGGGAGACGTCTTTGAAAATACCTTTGGTTGAAAGACACAAATTGTGACACCATCCAGGTTAAATTGGGTCTCATATTTCTTTTTGGGGGATTAAGTCTAATACTACATATTCGCTTCGCGTGCCTATTCTGAACTTTGCTCCCCAAATACCCATTCCGCTTGTCACGTAGTATTGGGTGTCGCCCTTCTTCAGTGGACCGAAAGCGTCTTCATATAGGGCATCCTCTATCCACGACAGTGGCCATACCTGGCCATAGTGGGTGTGCCCGGAGAACTGAAAGTCGATGCCGTTCTGCTGAGCCTCTTCTAAATGATAAGGCTCATGATCGAGTACAATAGTGAAGAGTTCCTTATCGGCGTTCTTCATGATTTCGCTGAGTCTCTCACGATGGGGCGAAGAGAAATCATCTCGACCAACGATGTTGATGCCGTACTTCGTGGCTACAGAGTCATTGAGCAGGTTGATACCCGCCGCTTGGTAGAAGTCGTGTGCCGGACGGTTGCCGCTGTAATACTCATGGTTGCCGAAGCAAGCATAGACAGGGGCGCTGATATGGCGTAGCTCGTCCTGCATTCTTGCGGCAAATAGAGGCTTGACGCTATTGTCGATGATGTCGCCGGCAATGAGCACCAAGTCCGGATGTTCGGCATTGATCAGTCCCACCCAGCGTTGCAGCTCGGTCTTGTCGTTGTGGTAACCTAAGTGTAAGTCGGCCAGTAAGACAATCTTCAGAGGTCTCTCCAGTGGCTTGGATGTTTCTATTTGCATGGGGACGCGTGTCTTGTTCATGTAATGGCGGTAGGCGTAGGTGAAGAGCAAGGTCATACCAATGAAGATAGCTAACGAGGTGCGCCCGTTGCTGACCATCCATTGTGGCGGAACGGCATGGATGATGCGCAGCAGGTCGATGGTCAGATACACCATCACGAGATAGAGCAAAATGAATAGTGTGGAGTTACCAATCTTGTAAACCGTTGTTGCCACAGGTATCGACAACCGGTCAAGACCAGAGAATTGCAGAAAGAAACAGGCCATGCACGCTACCATTATGGCGAGTACTACCAGCTTGCCTGTCGCAGCGAAAGGCAACAAGCGCCATGTGCGAAAGCCAATGTAAGTGATGCCGACAAGCGGCAATATAAGAAAAAGGAGCATCCAATATTTCATGGGTTCATAATGATTTGATGAATGGTTTGTAATCTCTTTCTTGGGCATTTCAATGCGGTCGGCTAATGAAGACTGCTGACTTTAAAAGGGTATGTCCATGATGAGCCGCCAATGAATCCTGAACTTACAACAAGCCCGTTTTTCCTTATAAACGCAAAATAAAACATTTTGTTATATCAAAAAGGGAGCAATAGTCACATCGCTCCCTTTAAATATTGATGCATCATTGGTCTCGTTATACCAATGTGGCTACCACATCTTCTCTTGTGCCCGGCAGCATGTCAATGACCGGGATCTCTGGCATCGTATAGCAGCCTGGCTGCAAACGCATCGACGCACGTGCAACGTTGACCAATATCTGGCCGGTGAGGGCAGGATTGTTGATGCTCATGTTGAATTCCATGCGCTGGTTGGGCGTTTTGCCACTTACTCCTTTGCGTACGAGGTTAACTCCGTGTCCCATATCCCGCACTTCGTCTACCGAGCTTACAGCGAAAACGTGGGTCTCATCGTGGGCAAAGTAGGGGTCGGCCTTAATTTCTGCTGTCACCTGTTCGAGTGTGGCACCATCTTCCAGCTCAACATAAACCATACGGCGATGAATGCCTTCACCCAATGGAATGGTTACGCTAAGCGCATTCTTTACGCCTTCCTTGGACCGGACGCAAACACTGTGTCCCATCGACATGCCCGGACCGAAGTTGGTATAGGTCAGTCCCTTGGGGGCAAGACTCTGTAGGAGCACGCGTACGATGGAGTCTGATCCGGGATCCCATCCTGCTGAGATAACGCTCACGCGACCGGCCTGCTTGCAAACCTCCATTTGCTTCTGTCTGTAGTCGAGAATGGAAGTGTGGATATCAAAGCTGTCAACAGTGTTGATGCCGAGCTTCACGATCTTCTCTGCATTCTCCGGACAGAGACGTGTGGGCAATGCCAATATCGCAACGTCAACATCCTTAAGTTTGGTGATGTCGTCTACAACGTCGTAAGGTGTCAGTTCCAATGGCTTGTCTTTGTCTCCCTGTCGGCGTACGATGCCTGCGATGTCAAAATCTGATGCAGCCTCCAATGCTTCGAGGCTATATCGGCCAATGTTGCCGTAACCAACGACGGCAGCTCTTATCTTTTTCATTTTCGTTTTTATTGATATGTTAACTTTGTTGTTCGTCTGTTCTTTGCAAAGGTACAATATTCTGTTGGAAAAGGCTTATGTTTTCAACGTTTTTTAAGTGTAATGATGTTGATCTCCGGCCAAGCACCGATTCTGAAAGGCATCGTCCCGCCAATACCTAACGATACGTAGAGCATAGCCCCATCTTCTGTGTACTTTCCTCCCCACTCATGGTAGGCCCATTTGGCGGGAGAGAAACGCCCCACCTTCAGCTGTCCGGCATGAGTGTGGCCGCTCAGCGTTAGTGCAATGTCGGTAGAATGCAGAACTCCTCGTCTCCAGTGGCTTGGGTCGTGGCTCAGCAGAATCTTGAACATTCCCTTGGGCAACCCTTGCATAGCCTTGGGAAGGTTACCATATTTGGGAAAAGGCGGCTTGGAAATGTTTTCAACACCGATCAGGGCAATCTTCTCTCCATGGCGTTCGATCTCTACGTTTTCATTCATGAGCAGCCGCCAACCGGCCTTCTGCTCCATGTATTCCAAGATGCGTTGGTTGCGGTGGGCATTGCTTTCTCCGCTGTGCCCAGTATTTTCATTTGAGGCTCCCATACCATACTCGCAATAGTCGTGATTGCCCATAACGCTGAAGATTCCGTCGGGAGCGTTGAGCCGGCTCAGCTCGTGCATGAAGGGTATCACTTCTGATGCGCTCACGTTGACAAGGTCGCCCGTGAAGACGATAAGGTCGCAGTGCTGGTTCAGTGCCATGTCCACCATTTTCTTGATTGTGGATGGATTGCGCCCGAAAGTCCCTATGTGGATATCGGAGAGTTGTAAGATGCGGTAGCCGTCAAAGGCCGCCGGAAGCAATGGCGACTCACAGTCGGATGTTCGCACAACGATATGCTTCCAGCCGAGGAGGGCTCCATACACCATCAGCCCCCACCACAAGCCTGCTGCGGTCCATCCTGCCGTCTGGCCAAATGGCCACGAGATGACAACTTGCAGCAACAGTGGGAGAAGGCCACACAGCGTGAGATAAAAAAACATGCGCATAAGCGTGTTGTGGTATAGCCCTCGGCGAATGGCCAACGATGTGGCGACCAAGATGAATATGACGATGAGAATTGCCCAAACCATAATCTTCGTTCTTTATTTACGCAAATATACGAAAAAAACAGGAAGATCAAACAGCTTTTCTGCTATATTTTGAGATAGCTTCAGCAAAGATAGCCTTTCCTGAAGCTGTTGTTGTCCCGGGCAAAAGGCCTGTACAATCAGGAAGGGCACGACAGAAATACTCATGTCGTGCCCTTTGAACAGAATTTATTGGTTGTTTGAGTTGCGCAAATCAATTGCTTTAAATGTGCTTGCGGATTACTTGCTTTACGCCGTTGTTATCGTATACGAATGCAATAAGCCACATGTGATTGCGCACCCACTTCTCGTTGAGCGTGTAGGTGTAGTCGACTGTCGTGCTGTATCCTTCGGTTACCGTCACATCCTGTCCCCACGTACCATTGACGGCATCACGGAAGACGTGGGAGTGAAGATAGTTGGCGTTGGCAGAACCGTCGGGCATCATTTGCATCGCGACGATGCTGTCTTCTACGAGCCACAATTGCAGCTTGCCGGAGGTGTTACCGTTGATACCCTCTATTGTGACGGATCCATGGAGGTCTGTGCCTGTTCCCTCGGCTGTTGCTGTCAAACTGACACTGGCTGTCTGTTGCAAGGATTGCATTACCTCTGAAGCCCAGGACGTATAGTCGCTCTTGCCGCGATAGTCTACAACACCAGTTGGCTGATATTCTATTCCCCAATAATTATAGTAGGTGTCTCCGAGGTCTGTGGCTAAACCTAACAGACGCGAGTTGCCTTTAAAGCCCAGAGGGCCTGAATGCATACCCACTGCAATCACCGTATCGGCCCCATATTGTTCCTGCAAAGTTTCTATCTCTTCATTTGCTTTGGGGCAGTTGACGCAACGCTGGCCAGTGAAGTCCACGACCAGCACGTTCTTGCCCACTGGTTGTGGCTTCACATAATCGAGACGCTCGTTCTCGCCGATTTCTGTGCCGCAGGATACCAACAGCATCGCGGCACTCAGTATGTATAAAAGCTTGTGTTTCATCAGAAGTTGTAGTTATAGGAAAGCGTTATACCTTGATAGGAGGGGACCAGGCGGCATACACCACCCGAGCAGTTGTAGCCGCGACGCGTACGCACGTAGCCCAATTGGATGCGGTGGGCACCAATATTGTATGTGGTGTAGAGGTTCCAGTAATGGCGGTTGGTCTCACCCACGTTGTATTCATCGGAGGCTGTGAACATCCAATGGGGGACGAGCGACAGTTCCAAAAGGCCAAACAACCAGTCGCCTTGGTCCTCATGAGTTGTGAGGTATTGAGCTTCTGCACGGAGCGTGGTTTTGGGTGAGAATCTGTATTTGCCTTCCACAACGAATACATTGGAGTGGATAAATCCTCCTTCGCCCTCTACGACGGTCTTGTTGTAAAACTGGTTCATGTAGAGTAGGTGAAGTTTGAAGTCGCGTGTGACGCGCTTATCTAACTGCACGTTGATGTCTTGATAATATGTTTGGTCTCCCCATTTCCAGAATGCAGAACCATAGCCGTCGGTGCCTCTTTGTGCAGAGGTAGCCGGTTCGCCGTTCCAACCTTTATAGTGCTTATCGGTGGAATGCACGTGTGAAAAGTTGATTTGGATGTTGGTGCCGTATTTTCCGCCAAGGAAGGTATGCCGCTTGAAGGTGTAGCCCAACTGTGCTTGATAAGCCCATTCGCCCAAAGCCAACTGTGTTGCATATGGGTAGAGAGCTGCCAAGGTGTAGGTGTGTTCATAGGTGAACGCCGGCAGATGGTCGACGAAGCTCGACGTTCCGTTCATCTGTCTTCTTGAGCGTGAGCTCATATTGTCAGACCGCTTTGCCTGGGCCAGAATGCTCATTCCCTTCAAAGAATAGCTTGCCGAGAGCAGCGCTGCATAACCGCGCCGATAGATGAATCCATTATCGAACGACGGATCCTGGGTTTTCTCCGCATATTCAGCGAGCATACTGAAAGCTCCTTTCTGCAAGTTTGCCCTCACATCCCAAGAGTTGACATAAGCGGGAAAGTTCAGTTTATGTGTAGGATCTGCGAAGACTGCGCCATCGTCGTCTTTACGCTCATGCTTGTTTACCCACGATCCTCCTAAAGACAGATAAGTTCCACTGTTGGCCATTGGCTTAATCCATTGGTCGAGGTTGAGTTGGAGATCAGCACCCGTCAGCCAGGCATCGTTGTGGGCCCAATAACGCCGTTGTTGTCCGGCAATACCTTTAATCTGTACACCCTTGAAGGGCTTCAACACGAGACGACCGCCGAGCAGTGAGTTGTCGATGCCGAGGGAGCGTTCCTCGTAGGTTCGCAAAATGAATCCAGAGCCGAACTGCTCGTAGAAGTTACCCACAGTTAGTTCGGCGTTCTTGAGTTTTGCTTTCAGATATATATAGGGAAGTCCCCATCCTTTGAAGTCTCGTTCAAAGCCGGGCAGCGGATGTTCAAGGTACTCAAAGCGTGCGCCCGCATCGACAAACTTGCTCAAGACACTGATGTCTGCATAAGTGTTTGTGCGGAAGTCTTCGTGGGAGCCATCTTCCTGTTTCCCCTGCGGCACGAGCATGTCGCTTTGTATACTGCCGCTCACAGCAGCATTGTAATGACCGTCGTTGTTGTTTTCTTGTGCCAGTGCAGGCCATGCTGCCAGGCAGAGAAACGCTACGACAAATGTTGATTTTCTCATTGGCTGAAATTACTGGGCTATAAGTTCGCGAACTTTCTCGATGAGTTCATTCTCGGCACCGTCGGTGTAGCCGTTATGGCGATAGACGATGTTGCCCTTTCCATCGCAGATGAGTACATAGGGAATCATTTGGATGCCCAATGAGCGCTTGAAGTCGGAGTTGGGATCGAGCAGCACGTCGTATTCCCAGCCTTCCTGGTCAACGAGGGGCCGCACTTTATTGATATTTTGAGCCTGGTCGATGGATATGGCGAAAATCTTCACGCCGGTTTCTTTCTGCCAGTCATCGTAAACTTCACTGATTGCAGTGAGCTCACGGTTGCAAGGCTTGCACCATGTTGCGAAGAAGTCGATGATGAAGGGCTTGCCACCGTTGTTCAATGTGTCAGTAGTAACTGTTTTTCCGTTGATGTCTTTCAATGTTACGGAGGGTAATTGCGCCATAGCCGTTCCCACGAGGCTGAACAGCATTACCGTCAAAGCAAATACGTACTTTTTCATATTCGTTTTTATTTAGTTAATTGATTGCAAAGATAGCATAATAAATGATGAAAAAGGAAGAAAATTCTGTTAAAAATTACTTCGGAATTTGGATTTTCAAGATTTTCTTATATTGCTACGGGATTTCACGGGCTAATTTTTTGATGGAAGAGGGCTAAGATGTGGAGTCGATTGTAGGGGCTGGTGATGTACGGCTGCGCCAGATTTTATCTTTTGGGGGCCATCTTTAAGCCTTTGGCGATTACCTATTTGGTAGCTTTCTTTGAATGCCCAAGGAGTGGCTTTCAGGCACTTCTGCTTTTCGTTATCATGAGATGCCGTCATAGGCTTCGATACCATCAGTGGCATTCGTCAGTAACCTATTTTGAGATCCTAATGAGAATGGAGATGCTTAGACCTCATTCTGGCCGGTAGTTACAGCAGGCATCAACAGGAGAGCTGTACTGGTGAGTTGACGGCAGTTGGAAATGATTGTCTTAGGAGCGGAGTGCTTTGTCTTCTTGTCATCCCTTGTCGGGTTTTTTCATCCATTTGCCGCGGAAAATACGGATGAGAAAGATGATTCCTCGGAAAGTGAGCTCGACGGCCATAGCCACCCAAACGCCACGCAGGCCGTAGTGTTGGGCTAACATATAGGCTAAGGTCAGGCGGACACACCACATTGAACCAAGGTTCATCAGCGCGGGTTTGAATGTGTCGCCGGCTCCTACACAAATGCTGTAGCCCACAATGCTGGCCGCAAAAAACGGTTCGGCAAAAGCCTCAATACGCAACACGCTTGCTCCCAAGTGTCTGATTTCCTCTACCGGAGACAACATGCCGATCATCTGTGGAGCAAAAACATACATGACGAATCCCATCACGGCCATGATGCCCATACCGAGAAACATGGTCATCCTTGCGAAGCTGTGGCAGAGGTCGCGTCGTCCTGCGCCGATACTCTGTCCGATCAGTGTTGTGGCAGCGTCGCCGATGCCGTAGCCAGGCATATAGCAGAGGCTTTCGGCTGTGACGGCAAAGGAATTGGAAGCGATGGCGATATTGCCCAAAGGAGCTACAATCATTGTGCTTACCACTTGCGCGCCGTTCATCAGAATGTATTGCAAGGCCATCGGCCCGCTGATTTTGAAAGCTTCCTTCACGTAGGCTCCGTTCCAGACAAACCGCTCAAGATCTTTTTTCCATGCGAGGATCTTGCTTTTCACCACAGTGAAATAGATGAGGGTCAAAGACGTAATGATATAAGCAAGAGTGGTGCCGATAGCTGCACCGGCCACGCGGAGTCCGAATCCGAAGACGTGGAAGTCGGCTCCAAGGATACTGACTGTGCGTGAGGGGAAGATAAAGATGAAATTGAACAGTACGTCAAGGACGCAGTTGAGCGAAAGCACAATGCCCGGCACTTTCATGTCGCCGCTCGATTTGAGCAGTGCACTGGAGAGCGACTCCAAATAGAAGAAGGGCGCGCCGCAGGCAAAGATGAGAAAATAGAGTGAGGCGTCGTGTTGAATGTCTGGACCGCCCCCCAACCATCCCGGCAGCCAAGGAGCAATAACGCCAGATATGGCCATGATGACAAACGAAAAGAGCAGGCAGACTACGTAGCCATGCTTCATCACCTGCCGGGCACGTTGGAAATCGTTGGCACCGATAAAGTGGGCCACCTGAACAGAGAAGCCCAATGCGACGGCTCCGCCTAACGAGCCGAAGAGCCATCCTGCAGGCTCTACGAGGCCAATGCTCGCACTGGCTTCCGCACCCAGTGAACCCACCATAGATGCGTCGATGAAAAACATCAGCACCGACGTTATCTGTGCTAAAATGGAGGGAATGCTCAGTCCGATAATAAGATTGAGTTTCTCGCTTCCTGTCAAGGAATTGCCCAAGCGTATATGCTCTAATAAAGCATCGGTTTTCTTGCTCATGGTGCAAAATTACTAAAAAAGCGCCAGACATCAAAACGATGTGCGCATACGGAAACAAAAAAAGGGAGCTTGCTCTCGCCCCCCGTCATGCCGGATGGGATGTTTCTCCCTGTCCGACACCTGAACCACAATTCTTTCTACCTTTAACTAATAACCTTCTTGAAGTCTATAGCTACCTATTGAATGCTATCTCTGTATAAACAATCTTTTACCTTAAGAAAACTCTACCTTCGGGTTAACACAATCATTGTGCTGTATTATTTTATTTCTATCCTTTCTGAACAATCAGTTTACCTTCCTTTTAAATTCGGCAGCTTTAACAGCCGACCTTGTTATCCATCTCTCAAACTTTTTCCTTTATATCTTTTCCTTTCGCTTGCAAAGTTAGCGTCTTATTTTTTACGACCCAATAGTTTGGAATTGAAAAAAGTATAGATGGCTCGTTTTCTTGATTTAAATCAATTGCTGTGTGCGCAAACTGTGTGTTTTTGCACGATATTTTGCTCAACTTCATTTGCTATTTGGGAGAAGGGACTTCATGCAGGTTAGTCGACGGAATATGAATGGTTTAAGGTGATTGACCATGCAGAGGAAAACAGCAGATATAAGGCAATTGTCTGAACCATATTTACAGAAGGCGTTGCACAGAAAGAAAAATCTGCACTCAATCCACTCGTCGTACAGTCGTCCCAATGACAGTAGCCGGCATGGAGAAGGTAAAAAACAGGCCTTACTTTGGCGATATATCCGCCAGGCCAGTGCCGGTTACTTTCTATGGATTGGCATCTGAGCTGACACAGATCAGCTGCTTTGCCGGCCGGGAGATTCGTAGCATGGCTCATGGTTTCTCTGAAAACCGCGACTCATTGCGGCCCCCAAAAGGCGTCCCCCCGGCTTGCTTATGGAATCCCGCTGGCCGCCACATGCAATCCCGCTGGCCGCCATATGCAATCCCGTCGGCCGCCATATGGAATCCCGCTGGCCGCCATATGGAATCCCGCCGGCCGCCAAGTGCCAGCCGGCATGAATAACCGTTTATCCGACGATGAGTGCTGGATGCTCCAATATGGAGACCTCCATCCTCATAGTAGTCCCAACGGTAGAGAAGATTTGATACTGTCGTCGTGAGGACATCGTTGTGCCCGCAGTGGTCACGGTTCTTGCCGATAAATCTCCTTCACTTCCATGTAGGATTGTGCATAGGCTTCGGCCTGTCCTTTGGCGGCGGCCTTCAGCCGGCGGGCCGGAATGCCTCCCCAGATTTCATAGGGTGGGATTTGGGTGCCTTGCAGCACCACGGCTCCAGCGGCTACGATGGCTCCGTTGCCGACGACCGCGCCGTCAAGCACTGTCGCCCCCATGCCGATGAGTGCGCCGTTGCCCACCGTGCAGGCATGTACAGTAGCATTGTGCCCGATGGAGACATCGTTGCCGATGGTGCATCGCCCTTCTCCGTGGGCTACATGGATGCAGGCACAGTCCTGCAAGTTGGTGCGGTCGCCAAGCGTGATGCTGTTGATGTCGGCGCGTATGACGGCGCCAAACCAGATTGAGCAGTCGTTGCCCAAGGTGCAGTCGCCGATGAGGGTGGCGTTGTCGGCCAGATAGCAACGCTCGCCCCACTGGGGTGACTTGCCCTGGAATGTCTTGATGATTGCCATTTTAGTGTGATGTGTATACGGATTACGAAATATTCTGTTGCCTCATGCCTTGTTGCCATACTTTTCACGGAGAAGCCTGATCATCGCATTTGCGGCATTCTCGGGAGCCACCTTCTCGCCTAACAGCTTCCACACTTCTTTGTAGCGTGAGAGCTGGCGGTCTCGCTTGTCCCCATCGGGGAGGATACCGTGCAGACAGTGGCTGATGTTTTCCACAGAGAACCTGTCTGCCAAAAGCTCCGGCACCACTTCTTCGTCGGCTATGAGGTTTACCAGGCTGATGTATTTGCACTGAATGATGTGATTGAAGCAGAAGCGGATGAGGCGGGGCACCGGCGTCTTGTAGCATACTACTTGTGGTACGCCGAAGAGGGCGGTCTCCAAGGTTGCGGTTCCGCTCGTCACCAAAGCTGCGGTGGAGTGGGAGAGAAGCGGATAGGTGTCGTTGTCGACGCGGCGAATAGCGTCAGCTCCTTGACAGCGCTTCAACACCGCGTCGTAGTATTCCTTTTCCACAGACGGCGCACAGGCCAAGACCAGTTGGTATCTTCCCGACAGTGGGGCAGAGGCCGCCACCATTGCCGGCAGATTGTCCTTGATTTCCTGTTTGCGGCTTCCTGCCAACAGCGCGATGATGGGCAGGTGGGCGTCGAGGTGCCATCGGTGGGCAAACTCCGTGAAGCTCTCATTGTAGCCATTGTTGAATTCCCTCACTTCATCTGCCGTTGGGTTGCCCACGTAGTGCACGGGGTAATGATGTTTTTTCTCGTAGAAAGGCACTTCGAAGGGAAGGATGCAGAACATCTCATCAACGTCGCGGCGGATGCTTTTCATACGCCATTCTTTCCATGCCCATATCTTCGGCGAAATATAATAAAAAGCCGGGATGTGAGTTTTGCGGTGCAGGAAGTGGGCGATGTCGAGATTGAAGCCTGCATAGTCCACTAAAATCACGACATCGGGTTGCCAGGCAACAATGTCACGCTTCACCATGGCCATGTTGCTGAAAATCACGCGCAGGTGGAGCAGCACAGGCACAAAGCCCATATAGGCCATTTCTTTGTAGTGGCGCACACGCTCACCGCCTACGGCCTGCATAAGCTCGCCGCCGATGAAGCGAAATTGCGCCGTCGGGTCTTTTCTTTTCAGGGCTGCCATGAGCCGGCTGGCATGAAGCTCGCCGCTGGCCTCGCCTACGATGAGATAGTATTTCATAGGTTCCACTTTTCAACGCTGGCCATGAAGTCGTAGGCCGTCACGTCCATCGTGGTGGGTGTGATGGCCACATAGCCCTCGGCCAAAGCCTGCTGGTCGGTGCCCTCAACGCCGACTTCGTCGTTGGCATACTCGCCGGTCATCCAGTAGTAGTCGTAGCCGCGGGGATGGTGGCATTTCACCACTTCGTTGATCCATCGGCCATAGGTCATGCGGCAAACCTTTACACCTAAGAATTTGTCGGTGTTGGGGAAATTGACGTTGAGACACACGCCGCGCGGCAATTTCTCGGCCAGCACCTTCTTCACGATTTCCCTAATGTAGTGGCGCAGAGGCTCCTGTGAGGCTTCCTCGTCATAGTTGCAGTTGGAGAAAGCCACGCTGGGAATGTATTTCATGCAGCCTTCCATCGCTACACCCATTGTGCCAGAATAATGTGAGTTGACGGTGGAATTGTCGCCGTGGTTGATGCCTCCCAATATCAGGTCGGGCTTTCGCGAGGAGCAGAGCTGGTCAAGGGCCAGCTTCACGCAGTCTACAGGGGTGCCGCTGCAGCTCCACACCTCAACCTCGCCCATGTTGTGACGGCGTTTGAGCCGCAAGGGAGTCGCAGCGGAGAAGGCGCAGGCAAAACCTGAGCGGGCTGCTTCCGGGGCACAGACGATGACGTCGGCAAGGTCTTTCACGAAGTCTACCAGTGAGCGGATGCCTACGGAGTGATAGCCGTCGTCGTTGGAAATGAGAATCAGTGGTCGCTTGTTCATAAAAAATCATTTAAAACATTATCGCTCATGTCCGCTACAAGGCGGAGCATTGCACTGCAAAAGTACAAAAAAAGGTTTAATTATCTTCTTTCTCGCATAAAATATGTAACTTTGCAGCTAAGATTATAATGAATAGTGATAATGGGAAAAATCATTGCACTTGCCAACCAAAAAGGCGGTGTTGGCAAAACCACTACAACAATTAATCTCGCGGCCTCTCTGGCCACGCTCGAGAAAACCGTTCTTGTGGTAGATGCCGACCCACAGGCCAACGCTTCCAGTGGTTTAGGAGTAGACATCCAGCAGGTAGACTGCTCTCTTTATGAATGTATCATCGACCATGCCGACGTGCGCGATGCCATCTATACCACAGATATTGAAGGCCTCGACATTATCCCCAGCCATATCGACCTTGTGGGAGCGGAAATAGAAATGCTGAATCTTGACAACCGCGAGAAGGTCATCAGCACGCTGTTGGAGCCTATTCGCGGCGAATACGATTATATTTTGATAGACTGCTCTCCTTCGCTCGGACTCATTACCGTCAACGCGCTTACGGCCGCCGACTCGGTGATCATTCCCGTGCAGTGTGAGTATTTCGCTCTTGAAGGTATCAGCAAGTTGCTCAATACAATAAAGATCATCAAGAGCCGGCTCAATCCGAAACTGGAAATAGAGGGATTCCTGCTCACGATGTACGACTCGCGCCTTCGTCTGGCCAACCAAATCTACGATGAAGTGAAGCGCCACTTCCAGGAACTTGTCTTCAAAACCGTCATCCAGCGCAATGTAAAACTATCCGAGAGTCCAAGTCATGGTCTCCCCGTGATTCTTTACGATGCGGATTCTACCGGTGCCAAGAACCATCTGGCCTTGGCTCGTGAGATTATCAGCAAAAACAGTTGAATTTAAAAAAGAAGGAATAAACAGTGGCAGTACATAAGAAATTCAATGCTCTGGGGCGTGGTCTTGATGCTCTGATCTCGACCGAAGCCGTGCGTACGAGTGGTTCGTCGACCATCAATGAGATTGCTCTCGACCAGATTGAGCCCAATCCCAACCAGCCGCGCCATGACTTTGATGAGGAAAGCTTGCAAGAACTGGCCAACAGCATCCGTGAGATAGGCATCATTCAGCCCATCACGCTGCGCCAGGTGTCGGAAAACCGATTTCAGATCATCGCCGGCGAGCGCCGGTGGCGGGCTTCACAGCTGGCCGGACTGAAAGCCATTCCCGCTTATATACGCACCATCAAAGATGAGAGCATCATGGAGATGGCTCTCGTGGAGAACATACAGCGTGAGGATCTCAACCCCATTGAAATTGCACTGGCCTATGAGCACTTGCTTGAGTCGCCGGGAATGACCCAGGAACGCGTGAGCGAGAGAGTGGGAAAAAGCCGTGTTGCCATCACCAACTACCTGCGGTTGCTCAAGTTGCCAGCCCAGGTGCAGATGGCCCTGCAAAAGAAAGAGATCGACATGGGCCATGCCCGTGCGTTGCTGGGACTTGAAGATCCACACATGCAGCTGAAACTCTTCAATGAGATCGTGAAAAATCAGTATTCCGTGCGCAAGGTGGAAGAAATGGTGAAGCTGCTCAACAATGGCGATACCATTCAGAGCGGCAAACGCAAAATTCAGGCGCGCAGTCAGCTTTCGGAAGAGATGACGCAGATGCGGCGACGTCTTGGCGGCTATTTCAATGCTAAAGTGTTGGTGGCCTGCTCGCCAAAGGGTAAGGGAAAAATCACCATTCCCTTCAACAGCGACGAGGACTTGCAGCGCATTATGGGAATATTCGATCAATTGGGCCGTAAGGAGGATAGCAGTGCGCCGGTCGGTGACGGGCAAGAGCCTTCTCCCAACGATGGGAATGCCTGAGTCGTGGCGACTAATATTAATAATGTAGAGAATAGACGAAGTGACGCAGTTGTATAGCAGGCACAGTATATCTTTCGCAATGCTGGTCATATTCTTGCTTATGCCCTTGGGCCTCAGTGCTCAGACGCGGGAAGTGGTAGCCGTTGCCGACTCCGATTCGGCAGTGGCAATAAAAGCGAATATGTTGCCCGACAGCCTAAGCAGGCGTCCCAAACGCGACTGGGGAACGTGGCGTCCTGATCCCAAACGGGCCTTGTGGCTGGCTTTGGTCCTGCCTGGAGCAGGACAGATCTATAACCGCAAGTACTGGAAACTTCCCATTTTCTATGGAGGTTTTGTGGGTTGCGCCTATGCCATGCGGTGGAATAATCAGATGTATCACGACTACAGTCAGGCTTATCTCGACATTATGGACGATGACCCTTCGACTCACAGCTACGATTCGTTCCTTCATTTGGGCGTGGAGATCACCCAAGACAACCTCTCGCGCTATCAGGAGCTCTTTCGCAAGCGAAAGGATCGCTATCGCCGCTGGCGTGATTTGAGCTTTTTCTGCCTCGTCGGAGTGTATGCTCTCTCTGTAGTGGATGCTTATGTCGACGCTTCTCTCTCAGAATTTGATATCTCTAACGATCTGAGCATGAAGCTTTCGCCGGCTGTAATCAATGCCGGCGGTGCCATGGGAGGATATGTCTCTCCTCTGAAAAACAATGCTGTGGGTGTGGCGTGCAGCCTTACGTTCTAACGACTATTTATTAAAAAATCAGATAAGCGAACAATAATCAGAAAATGAGAAAATTTTACATAGTCCTTCTCTCGCTCTTTTTTGCAGGTACCTGTACGATAAACGCCCAGGTGGATATTGAAGACGACGAAGACGAGAGCGAGACAGAAGTAACAGTGACCAACAAAGAAGGAAAGGAAGAACAAATTGAACTGCCCGAGGCCATGACCTATGAACTCGACAGTCTCCTCTACCTCTACAATTCCAAGACCTATCTGCGTCCAGACAGCTCTTGTGATTTTCCCGACATCAATCCGCAGTATACAAAAGAGGAGATTATGGCCCGGCTGAAGATGCTCCCCACGGTCATCGAGATGCCTTATAACGACGCTGTACAGAAAATGATCGACCGCTATAGTGGTCATCTGCGCCATTCGGTTTCTTTCATGTTGGGCGCGCAGAATTTCTACATGCCTATCTTTGAAGAGGCCCTGGAGAGCTACAGACTTCCGCTCGAGTTGAAATATCTGCCTGTTATAGAGTCGGCGCTGAACCCGCGTGCTGTGTCTCGGGTAGGTGCCACGGGGCTGTGGCAGTTTATGATTTCCACGGCCAAACATTATGGATTGAAGGTGAACTCTTTGGTTGATGAGCGCCGCGACCCGCTCAAGAGTTCATATGCTGCCGCTCAGTATCTGAGTGACCTGTATAAAATTTTCGGCGACTGGAATCTTGTTATTGCAGCCTACAACTGTGGGCCTGACAAATTGAACCGTGCTATTCACCGTTCGGGTGGCAGTCGTGATTATTGGCAAATCTATCCCTATTTGCCTGCTGAGACGCGGGGCTATGTGCCTGCATTCATCGCTGCCAACTACATCATGAACTACTATTGTGACCACAACATATGTCCGATGCTCTCTACGCTGCCGGTGAAAACTGATACGGTGATGCTTAGCCGTGACGTACACTTTGAACAGGTGGCTGGCGTGTTAGGAATCAGCGTAGATCAATTGAGAGATCTTAATCCCCAATATCGTCGCAATGTCGTCAATGGCAACAACAGCCCCATGCCTATCCGTCTGCCCGTCGCCGACATCAGCCGGTTTATCGACAATGAAGATTCCATCTATGCTTACAATGCAGATGAACTACTGACGAAGCGTGATGAGGTAGATGTCAACGACGACGATGTGCCTACTGTGCAACGCGTGCGCAGTTATTCTTCTTCATCCAACAAAGCCTCACGCCGAAGCAAGAAAAGCGGTCGCGGAAAGGACAAGTCGAAGAAGAAAAAAAAGAAAAACAGTGGATCTGCAAGCGTTACCGTGCGCAGTGGTGACACGCTTTCCGAGATAGCCCGGCGCCAGCACACCACGGTGAAGAAGCTCAAAAAGCTTAACGGCATCAGCGGCAGCACCATCAGGGCTGGGAAGAAAATAAAAGTGAAGTAATCGTTTCGTCCTATGGAAGATACTGACCAGAAGAATAAAGAGCGCGAGGCAGCCGACAATGAGATGATCGAAAAGGCTTTTCATCATCTTCTCGATACTTATTTAGCCTCCCGTCATCGCAAGAAGGTGGATATTATCACCAAAGCGTTCAACTTTGCCCGGCAGGCACATAAGGGCGTCCGACGGCTGTCGGGCGAGCCCTACATCATGCATCCCATAGCCGTGGCTCAGATTGCCTGTGAGGAAATGGGGCTCGGATCTACGTCGATTTGCGCCGCCCTCCTTCACGATGTCGTGGAGGATACTGACTATACGGTGGAGGATATAGAGAATATCTTCGGAGCGAAAATAGCCAGCATCGTCGACGGATTGACCAAAATCTCTGGTGGTATTTTCGGCGATAAGGCATCGACACAGGCAGAGAACTTCAAGAAGCTTCTGCTCACAATGAGCGACGATATTCGAGTCATTCTCATCAAGATCTGCGACCGTCTGCACAACATGCGCACATTGTCGTCGCAGCCTGCCAATAAGCAGTACAAGATTGCTGGTGAGACGCTTTATATCTATGCGCCGTTGGCTCACAGGCTGGGGTTGAACAAGATTAAGAATGAGCTGGAAGATTTGAGCTTCAAGTTTGAGCATCCCGAGGAATATGAAAAAATCGAACAGAAGCTTGCCTTCACCGAGAAGGACCGCAACAAACTCTTTGACGATTTTACGGCTCCCATCCGTGAGGCACTCGACAAGATGGGACTCAAATATTCCATCAAGGCACGCGTCAAGACTCCATATTCCATTTGGACGAAGATGCAGAACAAACACGTCACATTTGAGGAAATCTATGACATCCTGGCCGTGCGCATTGTCTTTGTTCCCTTGAAGCGGGAGGAGGAAGTGAACGAGTGTTTCCAGATTTACGTCTCTCTCAACAAGATCTACAAGAGTCACCCCGACCGTCTTCGCGACTGGGTCAATCATCCAAAGGCCAACGGCTATCAGGCCCTCCACGTTACGCTCATGTCAAGAACGGGCCAGTGGATTGAGGTACAGATCAGGTCGGATCGAATGAACGAAATTGCCGAACAGGGATTTGCCGCCCATTGGAAATATAAGGAACATGACCAGCAGGGCGATGATGACAATGAGCTGAACGACTGGCTGCGCACCATAAAGGAAATCCTTGATGATCCTCAGCCCGACGCGATGGATTTTCTCGATACCATCAAGCTCAACCTCTTTGCCAGTGAAATCTTCGTTTTCACGCCCAAAGGTGAAATCAAGACAATGCCGGCAGATTGTACCGCACTTGATTTTGCTTTTACTATCCATACTTTCCTTGGCTCGCATTGTATCGGAGCCAAGGTCAACCACAAACTGGTGCCGATGAGCCATAAGCTCAAGAGTGGCGACCAGGTAGAAATCCTCACTTCCAAGTCGCAGCATCCCAAACCCGAATGGATCAACTTTGTGTGTACGGCGAAGGCCAAGGGCAAGATCCAGGCTATTTTGCGTCGGGACAGCAAGGAAGTACAGCGCAGAGGGGAGGAAATTCTGCGCCAATGGCTGCAGGATCACGACATGACTCCGGCCACGAGTATTATTGACAAACTCTGTGCTTTTCACGACATTTTGAAACCGGAGAGTTTTTTCCAGGCGCTTGGTGAGCGCTCCATCATCCTCGGCGATAAGGATCTTGACGAGCTTCTTGGTAAGAAAAAAACAGGCAGTAGCTCGGGAGGCTGGCGCAAGTTTGTTCCTTTCCTTAAGTCAAAGGACAAGACTTCGGTAAAGCCCGACCTTCTTGTCGTTGGACGGGAATTCAACCGCAAGATCCCCTGTGTTATAACTGAGGACACGATCGGCATGTACATTTTCCCCGATTGCTGTCATCCTATTCCCGGAGATGACATTCTTGGGTTTATCAACAGCAAGAATCAGGTGGAGATACATAAGCGTACGTGCAGTGTGGCTACAAAATTCAAGTCGAGTTTCGGCAACCGTATTCTTGATGCCAAGTGGGATATGCACAAGCGTCTTTTCTTCGACGCTGTTATAGAGATACGGGGTATTGACCGCAAGGCAATGCTCTTTGATGTGTCGCAAGTGCTCTCCAAGGATCTCGACGTGAATATTCATAAGTTGACAATCAGCGCGGATCAGGGGATCTTTGTGGGCACCATTGAGATCAAGGTGCACGACCGCGATGAGGTTGTGATGATCATGAAACGTCTGAAGACGATTGATGACCTGCAGGAAGTTTCACAGATCATGTAGAAATACGGTTTCGATGAACACGCATACGGAAATAGGGCGGGATTTATTTTCCCGCCCTATTTCCGTATGTGTGTAGCCCGTCAATTGTGTCAAGAGTCCATTTCGAGCTGCCGTCAAGTTCTGATCTAAGGTTGTCAAGGAGAGACAAAGTCACCTACCGCACGTCTGATTGACAAAATTGCGCAAGTCGGTTTTGATCTGCTGAATGATGTCAGAGTTGAGAAATCCCGTATTCTTGCGCAGCATCGATTCAATGTCTTCTATCCGGCTCGCATAGCATGACAGTTCGTTGCGTCGTTGCATGCCATGCACGCTTTCTCGTGCAATCTCATTTTGTCGTTCGTTGACGAGCTTTTCACAGACTTTGCCCATCATGGGCACGACTACCTTGTCAAAAAGATGGTGGCCCTGAATGAAGAGATAGGTGTCGTCTGGCGTAACGCCAAGACTGGCCAAATTGTCGATCAGCTGCTGCCTGTTTTGCAGGGCTTCGGGATGTCGGTGTTGAAGGAGCGATAACTTCTTGATGACCTTGTGACGCAGCAGGTTGATTTGGTTGGCGGCATTTTTCACTGAGAAGTTGCCCATCTCGATGTCTTTCAGAAAGTCGTTGATCGTATATTCGCGATAGTTGGGAGTGCGGTAGAACCAGATGCTCCAAACAAACAGCGGAAAGATGGCTTGTGAGTATTGTCGCAAGTATTCATCGAAGTTGAAGATGGAGTGGTCATTGAGAGTCACCGCAACGCACACTTCGTGGAGTGAGGGCGCATAGCATTGCAGGTTCTCAATGGCGTAGGCATAGGTGTGGAATACGTAAGGGTTGCCGATGACGATGCGTGAAGTCTCTGTAGCCCCCTGTTCGAGATAGTCATAGTCAGCGTCGACACAGGCTATCATGTTCTTTCCCACCTTATCGGCGAGTACAGCCATGAGCGCGGCCTTCTTTCCACGCTCCAGCTTTTTTTCGCGGGATGGCAGCATCACCTCGAAAAAGAGCTTGTCGGTCTCCACGCCGCTGAGGATGCTTCTCCAGAAAAACACGTCGTCGTAGCTTTCTACATAGGCTACGACCCTTCGTCTGGCATCTTTTGAGGTCAGCCTGTCCGCCGCCTCGAAATAGCCAGAGGATAGATTGTCGCGCAGTCGCTTGCCCATAGCTGATGATTATGATTTGTCCGTAATGTCGCTCACCTCTGTCACGTGATCCATCCATCCGTTCATGATGACGGCCGGACTGTGGGTGGTGAGAATGATCTGTACGTTGGGATTAAGTTGGAGAATGAGGTCGATGAGCTGTTTTTGCCATTCCACATGCATACTCACTTCGGGCTCGTCCATAAACAGCACGTAGGGCTTGTTGTCCTCGATCAGCACGGTGAGAAGGATTGCCAATATTTGTTTCTCTCCACTCGACAGCTGATAGGGGAGCAGTTTCTCGCCCATCTGCTCAAAATAGATTTCATTCTCACTCCGCACAATTTTCTTTCCCGTATCTGTGAACAGGCTGTCCATGATGTCTTGGAACCTACGTTTGGGCTCGCTGATGTCTTTGGCTTTTTGTTGTGCGTTGGGGTCGCCACTTTGGAGAACCGAGATGATACGGTTACCAATATTGACCTGATAGTCGAGATACTTCCGTTGCAACTGAAAAAGCTGCCAATCCAGTTCGGTGGCAAGTGATGCATTCATTTTACTCACCATTTCCGCGTTGAGAAGCGGACGGTCGAACGAACGGATCATGTCGAATCTGATGCGTGTGGCGTCTTCCGGAACAACCGTCAGATGTACTCCCTTGAGCATGTTGGAGTGCAAGTCGGAAGAGTTGGCCAGGCTCTTGGTGACCTTGTTGAGAATCGTAGATTTGCCAACACCGTTCACGCCGCTGAGGATGTTTACTTTCCGGTCAAGGTTCCATACTACGTGCCGGCGGCCACTCCACAACGAGTCTATCTCGATTCGCTTGATGTAATCAACGAATTTTTCCATTGTCGTCTTCGCTTTTAGTTTTTACAAAGATAGGCCTTTATTTTGAAAAAACGAAATCCAGCCGTAATTTTTAGAGGATTGAATTTTATTTATTCTGATAATGTTGGGTGATCCACCCGACGGCCTTTAGCTCTCAGCGTATACAAGTCCTTTCTCCTTCACACTACTCATAGGGGTAGCGGTTGGGCCATTTGTGAATGCAACAGTAGTTATTTACGCCTCAAAATGCGGTTCTTGACCCCGGTCCCCATATGGCGGCCCGCCGGCTTCCAATTGGAGGCCAATGGGCTTCCATATGAGGGCCCGTTGGGAGGCATTTGCCACCCGAGGTGAATTCTCGGTTTTTGATACATCTTTTCACCGATTTCTCGTATTCTTCTCCGCGGAATACAGAAAGAGCCTTGTTCCTTTTTTTCAGCCGACAGATGGGAGAAAAAATAAATGATTAGTCTGTTCGGTCAAAAAGTGCCGTGAAAATAGAAGGAAATAGAAAGAACATGTCCGTTTCCTTTGTAATGCATTGGGACTTGTACAAAGGAAGCGGACATGAGGAGGGCAACTTTCAACTGCGCGTCCAGAATTGGGGAGTGAGTATGACAAGTACGGAGAATATCTCAAGACGTCCGACGAGCATAAGGAATGAACTGATCCATTTGGCAAAGATGGGCAGATCGTTCCACGACATCGTTGGGCCAATTTCCGTTCCCAGTGTCGGTCCTACATTGCCGATACTACTTAGTGTGATGGTAATGGCATTGGTATTGTCTATTCCGGCGGCAATCATGGCGAATGCGCATAACAGGCATAGCATCAGATACATGGTCAGGAAGGCCAGCAGAGTGACGCGCTTACTGGGTGTGACGTTGTTGCCGTCGACGTGTAGTGGCAAGGAGGCGTTGGGATGGAGCAATTGGATAAACTCATTTTTCACTACCTTAATCAGCATGACGCCACGAATGCATTTCATGCCGCCACTGGTGGATCCCGAGCAGGCACCAATGAACATACATACAGAGAGCACGACCCAAGTCACGTGCGGCCATTTCGCAGCGTCGTCGTTGAAGAGACCCGTTGTCGTGATGAAGGATACCACTTGGAATATGGCAGAGCGGAAAGCATGACGGAAACTGTAATCGTTGTAGTAGACGAGTTCGAAAGTGATGAACAGCGTGAAACTCATCACGAGGAAAAAGTAAAGGCGGAACTCACTGTTGCGGAAGAGTTCGTGAATCTTGAATTTGGCCAAGCTGAAATAGAGCAGTGGGAAGTTCACACCGGAGAGGAAGCAGAACAGTGTAGTCACATAGTCGAGGGCGGGAGAATTGAAATGCTCTGTTGAGGCGTTGTAGATAGAGAAACCGCCTGTAGCTGTGGTTGTCATGGCGAAGTTGAGTCCTTCAAACCAGTTCATGCCAAAGAACATGTATGAGCCCATGCATCCTACGGTCAGCATGAAGTATACGCTCCATATCCATTTGGCGCTTGTTGAGAGGCGCGGGTGAAGCTTGGTGCGGATAGGCCCGGTGGCCTCGGCTGCAAAAACGCGTGTGGAGCCGCCTACCAGCGAAGGCAGCAGGGCTATGGTGAAGAACACGATGCCCAATCCGCCTATCCATTGTGTCAGCGATCTCCAGAAAAGCAGGCCGGAAGGCAGTGCCTCCACATTGTCTATAATGGTGGCACCGGTAGTCGTAAAGCCCGACATATTCTCAAAGAACGCGTTTGTGAAGCTGTTGAGGTAGCCGCTGATGAGAAAGGGTAATGTGCCGTAAAGGGAAAACAGAATCCACGAAAAGGTCACTACCAAATAGGCGTCGCGCCGGGAGAGACTGTTCTCTGCGTTCATGCCGTAATAGCGCATGGCCGTGCCGCTGAGAATCGTCAGCAGCATCGAGATGAGAAAAGCCATGGAATCGTCGTCGTGCATGGCAATGGACATGACCATGCATATCATCATGAAGAATCCCTCAATGTAGAGCAGCGATCCTAAAATCTTGAATATGATTTTCTTGTTGAACATATAACCGTTCTGTGAAAAATCAGTTGAATAATTTCTCTACTTGTTTCAGGTTGATTCCGTGACAGAATACGACGACGCTGTCGCCGGGCTTGATCTCCGTGTTTCCCGAAACAAGCATTCCCTTGCCTTCTCTGACGAGTCCGCCGATGGTCATACCTTTAGGAAGTTTCAAGTTTTTTACCGGGTGTTGAATGATTTTGCTGCCTTCGACGGGCACAAACTCCGCAGCGTCGGCGTTGGCCGACAGGAGATAGGTGATGTTCATCACATTGGTGTCAAGCATAATTTGATAGATGGCACTGGCGGCAATGGCTTTCTTGTTGATGATAGTACCAATGGAGAGCTGTTCGGCCATGCCCACATAGGCCATGTTGTCAATCATGGCCACAGTCTTGCGCACGCCCAACTGCTTTGCCGTGAGGCAGGAGAGAATGTTCACTTCTGTGTTGTTGGTCAGGGCCACGAATGCTTGCATGTCGCGGATGTTCTCATTTTTCAGCTCTTCAACGTCGCGTCCGTCGGCACTGATGACGAGGGCTTTCTCGGGCAACACCTCATTGAGAACCTCCACGCGGTGAGGATCGCTTTCGAAAATCTTCACGTTCATATATGAGGGCATCATCTTTACGGCGCGTTCGCCGGTGTTTCCGCATCCCATCATCATCACGTTTTTTACGTCAACATAGTGTTCCTTGCCCACAATACGTCGGATATAGGGGATGTATTGCTTTGTGGTCATGAAGTAGGCGAGGTCGTGGTATTTCAGCGTATCGTTGCCATTGGGGATGATTGTGTCAGCATCCCGCTTGATGGCCACAATGTGGTAGGGATCGTCGGGACCGCAAATGTCTTTCAGTGGCTGGTCGAGAATCTCACAGTTGTGGTGGAGCTTGATGCCCAACATCACGAGCGCGCCTCCATGAACGTCCCAGCGTTGTCTCACCCACGACATCTTCAGTCCGCTGATGATTTCACGTGCTGCGAGTTCTTCCGGATAAATCAAGTTGTCAACACCTAATCGCCTGAAGAACTCCCGTGAGTCGTCGGTCATGAATTCCGGGTCGTCCACTTTGGCAACGGTCTTCTTGGCGTTGAGGGCATGGGCAATGATGCAGTTGTTGATATTGACGCTTTGATCGGGAGTGACAGCGATATACAGGTCGGCTTCGTCGATTCCGTTGCTTTTCAGTGTGTTGATATTGGTCGTGGAGGCGCAGACGGTGAGCAAATCTGCTTCATTGTTGATTTTCTCCAATCTTTCCTGATCAGAGTCTATGATAATAATGTTGTCTTTGTTCTTCGCAAAAAGTTTTGCCAGATAAGTGCCAATGGAATAGGCACCTGTAATGATGATTTTCATCTTCGAATATTCTTTGACCGATATGTTATTTGCAGAGTTCCAGTATGGCTTGCTTGATGCTGTCAGGATCGAGGTGGCATAGTTTTCGCTCTTCCTCTACCGATCCGTGGGGGACGAATTCGTCGGGGAGTCCCATTCTGACGATCTGGGGGCGGAATCCATTGTCCTCCATCCATTCCAGCACGGCCGATCCAAAGCCGCCCTCTCTGGCGCCGTCTTCAAGTGTGAGAATTTTTTTGAACTTGTTTCCTATCTCCCGGAGAAGCTTATCGTCGAGGGGCTTTACAAAACGCATGTCGTAATGGGCAATGCTGGGTTTGTGCTTAAAGAGCGGAAGCGTTTGTGCGTCTTTTTCAATTTCGTGGATCACATTCTCAACGTCGTTGCCGATTGGGCCAATCGTCAGAACCGCCAAGTCTTTTCCTTCGTGGAGCCGCCGCCCGGTCCCTACTTCTATCTCTTCCAGATCACATTTCCAGTCCACTTTCACGCCTCTTCCACGTGGATAGCGGATCACAAACGTACCCTTTCCTGGCAGTTGTGCCGTATACATCAGCTTTCTGAGTTCCCACTCATCCATCGGTGAGGAGATGGTAAGATTGGGGATGGGTCTGAGCGCGGCCATGTCAAAGGCTCCATGATGGGTTGGACCGTCCTGACCCACGAGTCCGGAGCGGTCAAGACACAGCACCACGGGCAAGTTGAGTATGGCCAAGTCGTGGATGATGTTGTCGTAGGCCCGTTGTGCGAAAGCACTGTAGATGTTACAGAATGGCTGCAGTCCGTCCTTGGCCATTCCGCCCGAGAATGTCACAGCATGTCCTTCAGCGATTCCCACGTCGAAGCATCGGTCGGGCATCTCCTTCATCATGATGCACATCGAGCAGCCGGAAGGCATGGCCGGTGTCACGCCCACGATGCGCGGATTTTTCCGTGCCAGCTCAAGCAGCGTGTTGCCGAATACATCCTGGAACTTTGGCGGCTGGTTTGATGTGTCGACGACGATTCGCTCTCCCGTGGCAGCGTCAAACTTTCCTGGTGCGTGCCAAATTGTGGCGTGCTCCTCTGCCGGTTTGTATCCCTTGCCTTTCACCGTATGAAGATGCAGGAGCTTTGGCCCTTTCATGTCTTTGATCCGCCGCAACACGTTGATCAGATTGATAACGTCGTGGCCATTGAAGGGGCCGAAGTAGCGGATGTTCATTCCCTCAAAGAGGTTTTGCTGATGGGCGATGGCGCTCTTCAGGGCATTGTTGAAACGGATGAGGCCATTGCGGCGGGCGTCGTTGAGATAGCCTTTTTGTCTCATCCACGACGACAATTTGAAGCGTATGCGGTTGTATGTGTCGTTAGTGTCGAGGTTGATAAGATATTTTTCCATGCCGCCTACAGCGCGGTCTATGGACATGTCGTTGTCGTTGAGCACCACTAAAAGGTCGTTTGGCGTCGAGCTGACGTTGTTCAGTCCCTCAAAAGCCAAACCGCCACTCATGGCACCGTCGCCAATAACGGCAACGACATGCCGGTTGGTCTTACCTGTCTTTCGTGCGGCTACGGCCATACCTAAGGCTGCCGAGATGCTGTTGGAAGCATGTCCGCAAGTGAAGGTGTCGTACTCGCTCTCTTCTGGCGAAGGGAAGGGGCGGATGCCTCCAAATTGCCGATTCGTGTTGAATGTCTCTCTGCGCCCAGTGAGGATCTTGTGGCCATAGGCTTGATGACCCACGTCCCATACGATGCGGTCCTCTGGCGTATTGAATACGTAGTGAAGGGCCACTGTGAGTTCCACAACGCCAAGGCTGGAGGCGAAGTGCCCGGGATTGACCGAGACCTCGTCGATAATGTCCTGTCGCAGTTCGCGGCACAGCTCTGGCAACTGGTCTATGCTCAGTTTGCGGAGATCGGCTGGCGAGTCTATATTGCTCAGTAACCCATAGTTCTTTTTGTCCATATCCAAAAGCAACCGTTGATTAATTGGTGTATTCTTTGCAAAGGTACAAATTTTTTGTATCTTTGCAAAACGTAATCACTAAATCTAATCATAATATGTACAGACCCTACCTCATTGCCGTAGCCCTGCTCTTTGTTACGGGCTCTGCAATTGGCCAGTCGGCCGAAGGCGGAATATCCGCGAAAATGTTGCAACGTATCGAGAAAGCACAGCCAGATGCTAAATCTGGTAAGGCTCTTTTCAATGCCATTGCCTCTAACAACATCGACGATTTGTCGCGCAACTTTGCCAACCAGGGCCCCGTTGACACTTATTTCAGTGTTGAGACTCCCAAGCAGACGATTCACGATCAGCAGAAGTCGGGCCGTTGCTGGATGTTCTCCGGACTCAATGTGCTCAGAGCCAATTTTGCCAAGGAGCATGGTGACAGTGTCCGTGTAGAGTATTCTCAAGCATATCTATTTTTCTACGACCAGTTGGAGAAGGCTAATCTGATGCTTCAGGGTGTTATCGATTGCGCCAATAAGCCCATCGACGACGATCTTGTGCGCTTTTTCTTCAAGCACCCCATCAACGACGGCGGCACCTTCTGCGGCGTAGCCGATCTTGCCGAGAAGTATGGCCTTGTGCCTATGCAGGCTCAGCCCGAGACTTTCTCTTCCGACAACACCAGCCGCATGGCGCAGATTGTCTCGTCAAAGCTTCGCGAATATGGATTGGAGTTGCGCTCCATGGTGGCTAAGGGAAAAAGCTCCAAGGCTATCAACGACCGCAAGACCGAGGTGCTTTCCACTATCTATCATATTCTTGCTCTTACCATCGGCGAACCGGTGAAGAGTTTCTCCTATGCTTTCCGCGATGCTCAGGGAAAAATTGTCATCCCCGAGAAAAACTATACACCACGCGAATTTTACGAATTAACGGTAGGACACCCGCTCAACGGTAGTTTCATCATGGTGATGAACGATCCTCGACGCCCTTATCATCAGACCTACGAGGTGGAACTGGATCGTCATACTTACGACGGCCACAACTGGAAATATCTCAATTTGCCCATGGACGAGATAGCTTCTCTCGCCATAGCCAGTCTCAAGGACGGTCACAAAATGTACAGCAGCTATGATGTTGGAAAGCAGCTCGACCGCAAGCGTGGCTATTTGGCTCTCGACAATTACGATTACGGAAGCCTTTTCTCTACTACATTCGGTATGAATAAAGCTCAGCGTATCGAGACTTTCGACAGTGGCTCCACCCACGCCATGACGCTTACCGCCGTAGATTTAGATGCCGACGGCAAACCGCTGAAATGGAAAGTAGAGAATAGTTGGGGGCCCAACTACGGACAGGCGGGATGCCTGGTGATGACCAACGATTGGTTCAACGAGTATATGTTCCGTCTTGTGGTCAATAGAAAATACGCCTCACAGTCGATTCTCAATCAGTTTGATCAGAAGCCTTTACTCGTTACACCCGATGATCCGCTCTTCGGCACTGACGACTGATGGCGCAATTACCAAACGTATAAATCGGTATATTGCTGTCCGGTAAAACTTTTCAAACAAAACAAATTAGGGCTGACACTTCTCACGAGGTATCAGCCCTTTTGGTTATCTTTGTTTTGCAAAAAAATATATAACCATGAGCAAAGATAGTCATTTTACCGGACAGAAATAAATCGTATCCAATAGAGACAGACCTCTTTCCAAGGGCTCCGTCGATGATATGCGACAGATGACGCTCAAAAAGCTCCATAACGTGAAAAACTCCTCCGAATGGAGTAAGTTTCTCACATTTAATTTGTACCTTTGCCATGCCGTGTTAATGATTTGCTAATTTTTTTGCACCACTAAGTTTAGTGATTTTTTTGACACGGCCAAATACTGAGCAACTTTTTGTTGCTCAGGACGTTATAAGATATTAGAGAATATTGTGATGCGGATATTAGGTTATCAGAGAATATTGTAGATGAAGACAGATTCCTGGATTTTGTAAGCACAATTTAAAACAGACATAGGAGGACATTATATGGACATCAAAAAAAAATTAGAAGCACATGCATCGGTAAGCCCCTCACATTGGAGAGAGGCAGCAGAAGCAAGACGTGTTAATAAGCCATGGTTGCGTTTTTCACAACAAGTAGCCCTGGCGATGCTTGACAGAATGGAGCAACTGGGCCTTACTCAGAAGAAGTTGGCCGATCTTATGGGCTGCAGCCAGCAGTATGTCTCCAAGGTACTCGAGGGTAGGGAGAACCTCTCTATTGAGACCATCTCAAAAATCGAAGATGCTTTACAACTGCATATTCTGCCAGAGATGGTAGAGATGGCATAATCCATGTCAGAAGGAGGAAATGGCTGAACTGGTCGCAAATTGCGACCGGTTCAATAGTTTGAAGCACTCAACAGTTCGTTCAAATGTTCATTATGTAGGCTCCATAAAAGATCCGAATGGTGGATATGGCTATCCAATGATTAAAGACTATTCTGATTTTTTGAAGGGTCAACAAAAATTGAAAAATAAATGAGATTTATATTTTGTATTTTTTTGTCAGTTATAGGATTGGTTAGTTTTGGTGAAACATCTAAAAAACTTGAAAATGGTATCTATCATAATGAAACCAGTTCAAAATTGATAGAAATTAAAAATGACACACTAAAGTTCTATTCCTCCTCTTCTATAAAGGGGGAACAGAGCTTTCCTTTGGCTATTTGTCAAATAACTAAAGTCAGCGATACTTTTTTTGAGATAAATTCAATAGAAGGACCGATGCAAAGTGCTTTTAAAAACATTTTAATTATCGAAGAAGTTTCTGGTAATAAAACTCTTGCTGAAATACTTTTCAAAGTTCCGAATACAACTATGCCTATAAAGTTTAATGTTTATTGTGGAACTATTTCGTATTCTGGGATTACTGAAAAAGGGACATGTACTATAGTATTGAATCGTAATAGAATTAATTCTCCAAAAAGTTTCAGATTTACATTCCAACCAATGTATTATACCGAAAGTAATCCCGCTGGCCAATACTTTGGTGTCTTATACTACGAGTATCCGTATAAAGTGGATTTGAATACTGAGAAAAGTATTATTATAAATCTACCTGATGTAACAGATAAACTTTTCAATCAATATTATTTATTAGGAGAGTATATACAAGTTACACCAAATGGTATAAAATGGAGAGGTGAATACTACAAAAAGCAACAATAATCTTAGTGTGTTTACTATTCAATATGTCTTTGTAAACAATAATTTGTAAAAGTCCATCTTTGGTTCGAGTGTAAAATAAGCTGTGTTCTACTACAATGGGAAAATATAAATTATTTTTTTTGTTAATGATTTTTCTATGTATCTCTTGTGGAAATAATAAAATTTCTATTAACCCAAAAGAAAAAGGATATAGAATAAGTTTAGGTTTACATGTCTATATACATGGAAGTGCTTAAACTTAAACTTTCTTTTGTCCACCACCGAAATCCATTCATCACTAAATCTTGAAAAAACACTTGGATTCTTTTTTAAGCTCAAGACAAAATAAATGCGTGTTCTACTTGCGGAATCAGACAAAAGTACGTATATTTGCAGAAACGAAAAAGCAATACGCTATGATGTCCAGGGAAGAAACATACCAACTGAAATATACGATCGCCTTAATTGCCGAGTTTGCCAAGAAATTCCATCTTGGTAAGAAGCAAGCGTACAATTATCTGAAGAGGTTCAATGGACTGGACTATCTCAAGAGTTATTACGACGTTCTGCATACGCTTTCTTTTGAGGAAGCCATTCGTGATATATCAATTATCTGCTTCCGTAATGGAGGCAAGCTGCAATATCAAGACTTATGATACTTTATCACGGTTCAAACGTAGACATAGAAACTATAGATCTATCGAAATCAAAACCATATAAAGATTTCGGAAAGGGATTCTATTTGTCAGCAGACAAAACGCAAGCATTCCGAATGGCCGAGCAACGGACATCCATCGAACTAATCGGAAAGCCTATCGTGAATAGTTTCTATTTTGATGAGTCTGCTTTAACAGATGGCAGTTTGGAGTTTCTCTCTTTCGACGATTATTCTGTAGAATGGGCAATGTTTGTGTTGAAAAACCGTGATAGCAATGCAAAAATACCAAGTCACAATTACGATGTGGTTTATGGGCCAATTGCTGATGATGGCGTTACCTTCCAACTAAGGCGTTACCAAGCTGGCGTTATCACCATTGACAGGCTTGTAGAGGAATTGAAATATAGCAAAGGCATCACATTTCAGTATTTTTTTGGAACGGAATTAGCAATATCCAAATTGAAAAAGCTATGAAATTGGCAGAAGGACAAATAGAGATCATGAAGGAAGATATGAGCGAGGATCTGATAAAGATGCTCATGACCAATTGGCATTATTCTATGGATGATGCCATGGACGTGCTCTATAATTCTGATACGTTCTCGCGTCTGGAGGATGACAACACAGGACTGTATTATCAGAGCCCAGGGTATGTATATTCTTATTTGAATCAAGAACTTACAACTGGAGACTACCGCAGTTAAAATGCAGTTATAAATAAGCAAGACACAAAAGATAAGCGTCTCGTAATGTTCAACCGGTGAAGGGATTTTCTTTTCGCCAAGACATTACAGACTATGGGTAAAGCAGAAAGAAGGTGGTTGGGGAAATAAGAGTTAACTGACCTGTCAACTAACTGAAATAGTAATTTTAGGAATAAAGAAATCCCTATTTGTGCTTTTTCTATTCAAATAATTACTATATTTGCAAAAATATTAGTAACAATGACAATAGACACAAAGAAAGCGACCACTATAGATGAACAGATAGCCCTTCTCAAATCAAGAGGAATGGTTATTGATGATGTCAAAAAAGCAAAGGAGAACTTATTTGACATTGGATATTTTAGGTTAGGCTTTTATTGGTTCCCTTTCGAGGCTACATATCCTAGAAAAAACAACCGAACTCATCAGTTCACTTCGGGGGCAAATTTCGCTTGGGCAATCAAACTCTATTATTTCGACTTCGATTTGAGGAACATCCTGCTCCGATACATAAGCCGGATCGAAGTAAACTTTAGAACATCTGTTGTCTATTTAACTTCAAACGAATACAAAGACAATCCATGCTGGTATGTAGACCCAACTATTATCAAAAAAGAAATTTTGGAAAGTAGGAATACAACCATGCTTTAAAAGAAATGTGCAAGGAGCCTTTGATATGTTATGACAAGAAAACTCACGACAATAGACAATATCCTCCAGCTTGGAAGGCTTTAGAGTTTATGACTTTTGGAACCATCATAAAGCTTTATGAAGGAATTAAGAATCCGCACCTTCGTTGTGATATATCCAACCATTACGGAATGAGTCATCCGACACAGTTTGCAAATTATATTAATACTGTACGGAAGTTAAGAAATAATTGTGCTCATGAAAAAGTTCTTTTTGATATGACTTTGCCACAGGCCATCGGAGATGGTCCATGTGGGAATTTAGGCAACAGGAGAACAATGCTATTTGGCGCATACAAAGTGTTCAAATACTTATTGGGTAGAATATCAGAAAATAGAGTTAAAGAAATGCAGGCCGAGCTTGTCGATGCGTTCGATAGGGTTTCGTATTCAACTGTTAAGAATGTAATTTTCAACAATAGTGGGTTTAGAATGAACGAAATTTAATAATATGCTTAAAGAATTTGGAAGATTAAGAACAAATCACTAAATTTGCAGTCGGTTAAACCAGTGCACCTGTTAATTGCGATTTTCAGACTGCACTATAAAAGGAACTGATAGGGATTGCCTAAGCGACAATCCCTTTTTTCATTATACAAAGTCTAGGTGAAAGATACTTTCCGTTTTGAAAGTCAAATTGCACTATTGAGTATATCCCCAAACTGCGGATGCCTCTCATACCAGACAGAAGCGAATGAGCAGACAGGTTTTACCCTAAGTCCCTTGCTGACAGCATAGTCGTTGACAGCACTGACAAGCAGACTCCCCACACCCATCCCTTCCTTGTAGGCATACGTGTGGTCAATGCTCAATACATTTCCCTTGAAGGAGAAATCCAGTCGGTCAACAAGTTCGTCACCGTCATAGGCAAGCACTTTGCCGCCAGTATTCGTAGTCTCAATCTTCGTCTCCATATCGGACACAAAGGTACGATATTTCCCCGACATTTCAGAGTTATTGTATTTCATACTCATATTATTATATATCTGATATTTCCACTCATTGCGCAGCGCATCAAGAGCTTGACTTCGTCCTTGCAGTCCACGGACGAAAGAACGAAGTGAAGCATTCAAGTACTTGTGCGCAAGGCGTGTGGCGGAAGAGCATCGAAGCGCAGCCTTGATGCCACTGTAGCCACTTGCCTTGCGAGAGTACAGAAATAGCGGACTATCAAAATCTTAGCTTCTAAAAGATAGTTATATGGTACGAGAAATGAAAGATGCCCTAAAATCCGCAAGAAAAATCGATAATGCCAATTTTGACTCAAAATCCATTTGTTAGTGTGATCTGTAGTTAGAAACGGCTCCTATCCTTTCGATTAGCATCTTTTGGCGTACAACAGCCCCTTACCCCCATAAAGCGTTTAGGAGCTCACCGCTATAAAATTCAACATGTCTGCTTTCATTATCCGAAATAATAAGAAAGACAGGACTTGTCGGTGGGGGCTGGCCACCTGCAAGTCCTGTCTTTTTATTTCAACAGATGTCTTAGCGTTGCCCACGGTGCATAGAATATCATCCGAGGTCCGGCCCATTTCATGATCATGCGTATTTGCTCACGCATTCTTGGCGTATAGCAGTGATGCGGACAATTTTTGCAGGCTGGCTTCTTCTCGCCCCATGGGCAGTGGGAAAGTCGTTGGCAGGCATAGTCGGCAAGCTGACGGTATTCTTCCGGCATTTCCTTTTGGTGGAGCTTGTGTCGGCAGTAGAGGCCGATCATTAGCCTTACCGTCCGTTTGTCTTTCTCAATATTACTCATTTTCCGATCAGATTACCGTCTCAACAAACAGCCAAAGGTTCAAAGCTGTTACAATAGCGCCTAATGTATAGAGAAAAATCTTATTAGGCAGACTGTTGGCATATTTCCCCATGACACGCTTTGAAGACGTGAGCCACACTTGCAGGAATACGGTGAAAGGCAACTGTATGCTGAGTATCAATTGTGAGTAGATAAGTCCTTGGAAGGGAGAGCTGAGGAAGCAGATCACTAAGAGTGAGACTAAGAAAGAGATAAGGATTCCGATCACGGTGTGTGTGTCCTTGAAGTTGTAGGATTCACCGAAGAGCCCGGCAAAGATACTACCGGCCGCCATACCGCTTGTGATGGAGCTTGAGAGTCCGGCCATGAGCAGTGCTAAAGCGAAGATATTGGCTGCGTTGCTTCCCAAAAGAGGCTGGAGCATAGTTTGGGCTTCGGCAAGTTCCTCCACGTGTTGCCCATGGGTGAAGAATGCCGATGCTGCCAATACGATCATGGCTGAGTTGATGGCCCATCCTATGAGCATGGAGAAGAGCGTGTCTACAAATTCGTATTTCAGACTGTAGCGGATGCGTTCGTCACCCTCGAGTTGGATCTGCCGGCTCTGGATCACTTCAGAGTGGAGAAAAAGATTGTGGGGCATCACTACGGCTCCCAACACGCTCATGATGATAGGCATGGATCCGTTGGGAATAGAGGGTACCACGGCCGACCGTATGGCAACTGGCCAGTCGATATCGACCAAGAAGAGTTCATAGATAAACGATAATCCTATCACCGACACAAAGCCGATGATGGCTCTTTCTGTCTTCTTATAGCTGTTGGTGAATATCATGACGAGTACAGCTACTACCATGATGATAGAGCCCATGACAATAGGTATATCGAAAAGCATCTGTAAGGCAATGGCCCCTCCTAAGATCTCGGCTAATGAAGTGGAGATAGAAGCCATCATTGCTGTCACGATGATGGGCTTTCCTACCCAGCGTGGGGCATATTTCACGGCTGCCTCACTCAGGCACAAGCCAGAGACGATGCCCAAATGTGCAACATTGTGCTGCAAGGCGATAAGCATCACCGTTGAGAGGGTCACCACCCAAAGCAGTGCATATCCAAACTCTGAGCCTGCCGCGAAATTACTAGCCCAGTTGCCGGGGTCGATGAATCCTACCGTAACGAGCAGTCCCGGGCCAATATAACGGAAGATATCGATTGCACCTAAAACGCGCTTATGATGCTTGTTTTTCAGTTCTGTGATGAAGTTCTTCATATCATTATTGTATTATTCGACAGCAAAGATACTAATTATTGTTCAAAAACCGCTGTCAAGCGCTTAAATAATGATGAACTCCTATGAGCGCATAACTTAATAAGCATTCTTGTCGGGCTTGAAAATACTGACAAAGGTCTTGGCGATGATGCTCAGATCCAGCCAGACCGACCAGTTTTCAATATACCAAATGTCTAAGCGCACACGGTCCTTCATCTGCCACAATTCCTTGGTCTCTCCACGGTATCCGCTCACTTGAGCCAGTCCCGTGATGCCCGGCTTGCACAGATGACGTACCATGTATTCGTTGATCAGCTTGCTGTAGTGCTCGGTGTGGTAGAGCATGTGAGGCCGCGGTCCCACAACACTCATGTCGCCTATTAGTACATTGAAGAACTGCGGAAGCTCATCAATGTTGCATTTACGCATGAAGTTGCCAAAAGCAAACTTACGGACATCATGTTCGGTGGCCTGTATCTTGTCTGCGTCTTTGTTGACGTGCATAGAACGGAACTTATAGCATTTGAAGTTCTTCCCATTGAATCCTGTACGTTCCTGTCCGAAGAATATGGGGCCTGGACTTTGAATCTTAATGATGAGGCCGATGATGGGGATCAGAGGGAGCAGCATCAAGCAGACGACAGAGCTGAAGACGATGTCGAAGGTGCGCTTGATGATCCGGTTGAGTGGGTCTTCGAGTGGCTCCCGGTGGTTGGTGAATACGTTGAGGCCTCCGAAGTCGATGGGGCTGAAAGAGAGATGGTAGGGTGCAAACTGTCTCATCACGTAGAAATAGTGGATGAGGTTGCGGTCGCAATATTTCATGAGATCCACGATCATCTGTGCTTTTTCCTGTGGCAGGCAGCAGTAGACCTCGTCGGCTTCCAACAAAGACTGGTAGGACTCTGCCTTGGGATTCTGCATGCCGTCCATGCGGTTCTCATTTCTCAATGCCTTTTGCTCCATGTCGTGGAGTTCGTCGAGCGTGCCCAGGTAAGGAGGCTGGGGGATTAGGTCTTCGTTTTTGGCGTCGGCGAAGTAGCCTTTGATCCGATAACCATAAGAAGGGTCGTGGAGCAAGTTGGTGTAAAGCTCGCTTATGGCCGGGGCGTTGCCCACGAGAATCACCGAGCGCGTGTTTCTGCCTTGGCGGCGGAGATATCTAAGTAGGTAGTATTCCGGCCCAAGGGGGATTGTCCGTGGCGGACGGATGCCGCTGCCTAACCAAAGAACTTGATATGATAGCGTGCTAAAACTATTTTTTTTGCTTACCTTTGCGGTCATGGAACAAGAAAAGATAGACT
>Ga0256405_10001306_pt1 | contig 68937 bp, 60 predicted proteins | sample RumenRJG_02DNA_FD_189096 | JGI IMG/M metagenome (GOLD analysis project Ga0256405, IMG submission 189096) | Bovine rumen microbial communities from Lethbridge, Alberta, Canada - RJG_02 | ecosystem: Host-associated > Mammals > Digestive system > Stomach > Rumen | place: Canada: Alberta...
TCAATGCGCGAAGTCTATGGATTAGATAAAACATTGCGCGAGTAGATCACGCACCGGTGGTTCCCACGCACCGGACTGACGGTTTCCGTCACTCCGGACGTGCGGTTTCACCGCACAGGAATATTCAATAGTTATTATAGTTTTCAGTATTAGATTCAGGAAAGGAAGAATCATAACTATCCGCGGTTTCATTTGTAGACTCTTGAATATCCTGAAAGTCTATTGTTTCAATTGTCGGATTAGAATCTGCACTCTCCGCATGGTTACATGCCGAAAGAAAAAGCACTGCGAACATTAATAATAGAATATTCTTTTTATTCATAAATCGAGTCCTCCCAAGATGTAAGAATTATAAGCGTACAGTCAGTAATACTAGCACTAAATACAACCCCAAACAAGCCCCCAACTGGATTTTTGTCCTATAGTATAGTATGATTTCCACACATAAAGAAATTTTAAAATAACCCGTTGACTCTTCCCTTAGGGAACCCCTTAAGGTGGACTTATAAACAAAAAGGAGGTTCCAAATATGGAAAAGAAAATGACTTCAGGAGAAATGGCAAAGAAAGCAGGAGTGTCCCAAAAGGCAATTCGTCTTTATGACGAAAAAGGGCTACTTAAGCCAACGGAGTATTCAGAGGGTAATTATCGCCTATATGATACTGCTGCCCTTCAGATTTTGGAAAAAATTATTGCCCTAAAACAAATTGGTTTTTCTCTGGAAGAGATTCGCGATAATTTGAAAAGTGGGGAAGCAAGTGATATCAAAAGTGCTTTGGAAATCCAGTTGCAAAGAATGGAAGAAAAGAAATATCAACTGGAGAAAACAACTGACGCAATAAAAAGAACTTTAGCCCGTAAGGAAAATCTCGATTGGGATGACGTAGCTGAAATCGTACAGTATGTGAGCACCGATCAGTCTGCAGATGAACGACACTGGGATGCCTTAAAACACACAAGCGGTGAGATGGACTGGTATGTACGTATTTTTAATTCTTTAGATATCAAAGAGGGAACCCGTGTCCTAGACTTAGGTTGCGGATATGCGAAGCTCTGGCGAAATAATTGGACTTCTATTCCCAAAGGAACCAAAATCACAGGCTATGACATCCATGGCAGTTGGGCCGATGATTTTGCCAAATTCATCCCGGAAAATAAGGATACCCTTCCTGCCGGAGTGACCATTGATTTAGCCTTTTCCAATCTTGAAGAGGAAGATACTTGGCAAAAGATAAATGAATCAGTGGTGTATGATATGGTCGTAGCCCATTATGTGGATTCTGAGATTAAGGACATTGAAAGCCTTGTAGCACGCGCAAGCAAAGTAGTCGCTGAAGATGGTGTTTTTGCCTTCAATGGTGCTAACGTAGCAAATTGGAACAACATATTCAAAGAAGCTATAAATGCCATCGGGGAAGATGATACCTTCATAGAGGAAACCATCGCTGCTCAGAAAGAAAAAAGAGACCAGTATATCGCTATGATGGAAAAATACTTTGCCAGAGTGGAATCTGTACTACTACCTAACTTCTGGCATTATACAGATGCCGGAGAAATCGTAGAAAAAATGAAAAGCTACTATAAGGATGAAGCCAAAAACATTGCAAGTTACGAGCAAAAACTCCTTACATACTTCCAAAATAAAATAGAAGAAAACGATGAATATGTATTAGAAGCAAGAAGTCAGTTCTGGCATTGCTACAAGAAATAACTACTTGCCTCTATACAATCACATGAACCCTAAGCTCACCCTATTATCTGCGGAAGTCTTCCGAGGCTTCCGCGTTTTTCAACTGTTGCATTACGTATTTCCGGTACATTTTTCATACGTTTATCTTATAGAATGTTTCTGTCCTGACGATACTGCTCCATGTACTCTGCGTTAATCTCTCGAATTTCCTTTTTACCGTCGATATAGTCCTGGTAGATGTCCCAAGGAGAGCCACCGCCTATCCAGCAGGAGGAGCAATTCTCGCATCCACCGCCGCCACAATCCATGGATTCCCGAATGATTTGTTCCCGTTCCTCTTTCGTTGTGTCTTTAATAAGAATCGATTTCATTTTTTCCCTTTACTTTTCGATATAAAAGACTTTTGCCCCATGTTCAGGTATTTCAACAGAAAATAGTTTATCTACCACAACGCTCTCGCCGCTCCATAGTTCTGTGGCTTTGCTTCCTGGGATCAAATCTTCTAATTCGTCCAACGCAACGGATAGAGTACCTCTCTGTTCTCCCGCATTGAACACCGCCAAATATTTTCCGCCGTCACAATCATCTGCAGTCCAAAGAATATACTCATTACCTGCTATCACTCTTCTAAAAACCTGTTTGGCATTTCTGGAAGAAGCATGCATCTTCATCACTGCTTCATTGGTGATAAGTTTCATGGTAAAGTCGTCAAAGCCCGTCATCTCACCACCAATCATCAACGGTGAACGCATGATGCTCCAAAGGGTCATCATGGTAATCTGCTCATTTTCTGTAAAGGCTGTCTTATTATTTTTATCATAATCCTGCTTGATTGGCCCAATCGGTAACATATCCGCATCGGGATAGTGACCTGCGCCGGCATGGATGCTCCATTTTTCAGCTCGTTCAAACATGGCATACAAAAGTTTCCAATCATCCCAGAAATCATCTGTAATACGCCACATGTTAGATACTTGCTTATATAACTCGGCTTTTTCAAGCAAAGCAGGACCCGGAGACAAAGATAAAACCATGTCTCTACCACAATGCTGCAGCGCCTCAGAAAGCATCACCAGTTCCTCTTCCTCATGAGGAAGCTCTCTACATATATCATCACATTTGATAAAGTCTACACCCCACTCCGCATATAACTTGAAAATAGAATCATAGTAGGCTCTTCCTGTATCTCCCGGAAGCACGCCATACATATCCGGATTCCACATGCAGATGCTGTTGGATCTGGCAGCCTCTCGCGCGGTTTTGTCTGTTCCCAAAATCGGAAGATTCTGATGCACAGCCTGACGAGGAATACCACGCATAATATGGATACCAAACTTCAGCCCCAAAGAATGCACATACTCAGCTAAAGGACCAAATCCTTTCCCATCAGATGCTGAAGGGAATCGATTAGGTGCAGGCATGAGTCTGCCATACTCATCCATACACAAATCTGCAAATGGTCTGTACTCGTGGCTTGTAGCCCCCGGTTCATACCACTGGATATCCACTACCACGTACTCCCATCCGAATTGCTTCAGATGTTTCGCCATATACTCCGCGTTTTGTCTAACCTCTTTTTCCGTTACCGCTGCCCCATAGCAGTCCCAGCTGTTCCACCCTCTAGGTGCAATTTTCGGTCTATACATTTTGTTACCTCCCAACCTTGTTGTATCAAGAATTCTGTCTTCTATCCCAAGTCTACCCTCTTCTCCGCTAGAACGCAAACAAAAGAAGATACCTTACTTCAAAGAAGCAGCTTTATTTTTTTTATCTTTTTTGAAAAATCCGTTGACAAGTCTCCTCGCATTTGATAAATTAGTACTTGCGTTGATGAACAGCGTAGCATCAAAGATGCAAGGAAATCACCTTCGGTGATATTAGTCCAGCATCGAAGATGCAGGACAGTGCGCGAGTGGCTCAGTTGGTGGAGCACGACCTTGCCAAGGTCGGGGCCGCGGGTTCGAGTCCCGTCTCGCGCTCTAAAAAATAGAGGATATCCATTTGGATATCCTCTATTTTTTTTGCGCCTTTAAATGAGACGTTGAACTCCGCCTATTAGAAATCGCCTTGCGATAGGCGGGGCTGCGTCACCAGGGCTCCGTCCGCTTCGCGGCCACCTCGTGACAATGGACGACCTACCCGTGTCCCGTCTCGCGTTCCCGTGATTTTCCTTAGCTCCCGTCTCGCGCTCCCGAGATGTTACCCGTGTCCCATCTCGCGCATTCCCCGACACGCAAATTTCCTTTTTTCTTGTTTTGCGTGTCCGCCTTCTTTTTCTCAAACACGCAGATTTCCTTTTTTCTTGTTTTGCGTGTCCGTCTTCTTTTTCCCAAACACGCAAATTTCCTTTTTTCCTGTTTCGCGTGTCTGCCCCTCTTTTTCCACGACACGCAATTTCTTATTTTCCTCTTTTTGCGTGTCCGCCCCTCTTTTCCGCGACACGCAATTTCTTGTTTTCTCTTTTTTGCGTGTCTGCCCTTCTTTTCCGCGACACGCAATTTCTTGTTTTTCTCATTTTGCGTGTCCACTCTTTTTTTCTCTGACACGTAGATTTACTTATTTTCTGTTTCGCGTGTTTGTTTCCTTTGTTTGCATGCGAAATCCAGCTTTCCCATTCTCACATGCACGCTTTTTCAAACCCTTGCATGTGAAATCCAGTTTTTCCATTCTCACATGCACACTTTTCCATACCCTTGCATGTGAAATCCAACTTTTTCATTCTCACATGCACGCTTTTTCAAACCCTTGCATGTAAAATCCAACTTTCCCATTCTCACATGCACACTTTTCCAAACCCCGACATGCGAAATCCAACTTTTCCATTCTCACATGCACACTTTTTTCAAACCCTTGCATGTGGAATTCAACTTTTCTATTCTCACATGCACGCTTTCCCAAAACCCGACATGTGGAATTCAACTTTCCCATTCTCACATGCAAAGGCAGTCCCGTCTTGCGTTGCAAGTACTCCATCCTCACATAACCAACCTGATGTCCTTCCATCTTTCCGCTATTGTAGTTTTCTATTTCTTCCTATACAATAAACCTAACGTTTTTATAGTAGGAGGAGAATATATGACAAACGTGGAAAAGAAACGACTTATCTTGTTTATCGCCATTGCTTATGGCGTTACAATCATCATGAGCATCTTCATGAAGATTGGGCTGAACAATGGACATGATTTATCAGCATTTATGAATGTCATGATGACTTACCCGGCTTGTGGTGTCATCCTGGGGCTTCTATGTTTCGGCGACAAGGAAATGAAGCTTCCAAAAATCGGCTACCTCGTATTTCTAGTTACATCCGCTATCATGGTAGTCGTTGCACTCCTGTCTGCATTCCTACCGGAGACCATGATGGAGTCAGGTGCCGGTTTGATTTCCAATTGGAACATGTACAGCCAGTATGTACTCCTGGCAGGATCTGCCATCGCTTATATTCTTTTTTGGGTATGTGGAAAGGAAAAAAGAAGAAATGCCGGGCTTAGCCGTAATCATGTACTTCTGAGTATTGCCTTCGTAGCACTCTTTATCCTATTCTTTGTGCTACGAATCTACATCGGATATGGTATCGTGAAACTTGGTGGTGTCGACCCGGGATTCGACACATTAAATGCCACAGTTTTCAATTTAAACACCTGGATTACCTGCGGTATTCTCTTACTAAACTTCCCGCTGACCTTCATCGCTTTCCTGGGTGAAGAATACGGTTGGAGATACTACTTACAGCCAATTATGCAGAAGAAATTCGGCCTTCGAGGCGGTGTTCTTTTACTTGGTGTTATATGGGCCATCTGGCACCTGGGCGCAAACTTCATGTTCTACTCTACAGATAGCGGTCCTCAGATGTTTGTCGCACAGCTGATTACCTGTGTAGCTCTTGGTATCTTCTTTGGATATGTATTTATGAAGACCCAGAATATATGGGCCATCGCCATCATGCACTACATTAACAATAATTTCATCGTCATATTCTCCGGCGGAGATGTAAATGTACTGCAGAACCAGACAGTAAGCTGGGGCGCGTTGCTTGTTTCCCTGGTTCAAAACCTGATTTTCATGGCATTTATCCTAGCGCCAATTTATAACAAGAAAAAAGAAGTCGCAGAATCTTAGAAAATACAAAGAAGTTTCCGTTTCAAAAAAGGGATTGCCTCACAGGGCAATCCCTTTTCAATTGCAGACAACGTCCACACCGTTTATTCTCCCCAATCCCTGTTTATTTCGATTGGATACTCTTTGCTTTCCTCCAGTGCGTCATACTTCACTGTCAGTACATGGCTCGCTGAATCCACAGAATAGCTTTCTATCTGAACTACCACATATTCGTCTCCTTTTCCGGAGCCGGCAGTTTTCAGACAAAGCGGCCTCTTTTGAAACTCTTCCAGAATCCTAGGCAGCGCCTCTTCGATTATATGGTATGCCTCTTCTTTAGAGGACACATATCCATAAGGAATGAGGTAGTCATCTGTAGCCCAACGCAAACTGTTTTCCACGTCCATCGCCTGTTTTCCATCTATAGTCTCCTGCTTCTGTCCAACCACATCATCTGCCCACTTCACAGCATCCACCGCAAATACCTCTGCGGAATAATTTGCCTTGTGGTGAGCATCCATTACCTTACCGGTAGCTGCCACCAGCAAAATCACGATTACGGGAAGGAAAGGCAATAGTTTAAACCCTACATGCATACTGGCCAAGACAGCATTTGTCTTCAGCCATTTGCACCAAAATCCCAGCATAATCACATACGCGGCCATTAGGATAATCCAGGCAATTTTATAGATTCCTGCAAATACTATAGCGCCGCCCAAGGCATCCAATCCGCCTTTTGTTCCCAGGGCCTTCACCAAACGTGGCATCGCAATGCAGGCAAATGCCGGAAGTAAAATACAGACTCCCATGTAGATTAATAATTGTGACTTATTCATATCTGTACCCCCCTAAACCTAGTCATATTCTTAGTTTATCATGATTTTCTCATCATCCAAAGAACTCTTTCAAAACGTAGAAAAAAATGTTAGGAGGGATGAATATGAGCCTAGAGCATAAGCCACTCTGCCCAAACGGAATAGAAAAAGCTAGGAGTAGCCCCTCCTAGCTTTTTTGTTGCATTGTAAAAATCATAGTCACATTTCTTTTTACAAACTTATTATACCAAATAACTGCGATTAGTCAAACCCAGTTATTCTCCTCTCTTTTTCCCATACACTGGCGCGGAGATGTAAATGTACTGCAGAACCAGACAGTAAGCTGGGGCGCGTTGATTGTTTCCCTGGTTTCAAAACGGGATTGCCCTTAGGACAATCCCGTTTCTTTATACTTGAAAGAAACTAATGGTTTCTGTCATGTTTTCTGCAAGATTCTGCAAATTATTCGCAGAGTCCGTAATGAGTGCGAAAGTAGCATTCAACTCTTCCATAGAAGCATTGGTTTCCTCTGCAGAAGCAGCGTTTTCCTCAGAAATAGCCGACAGATCTGCAATAATACCAACCAACTGATCTTTTGCTTCTGTAAGTTGCTGCATATGTGCTTTAATACTGTTTGCTCCATCTGACACATTAGCGGAGTTTTCCTCCATGATGGTCATATTCGCCTTTGTATTATCCATCTGTACTTCCTGCTGAGAAAAGCTTTCATTCAGACGATTCATTACTTCCACAGATGCAGATGCGTCCTTTAACAGTTGATCTACAATATTCTTTATTTCGTCAGCACTCTCCCTGCTTTGTAGAGCCAGCTGACCGATTTCTGTAGCAACCACAGCAAATCCTTTTCCTGCTTCACCTGCTCTGGCAGCCTCAATGCTGGCATTCAGAGAAAGTAGATTAGTCTGCGATGCAATAGATGTAATTGCATCCGAAAACTTAGAGATTTCTTTTGCTGACTCGTTTGTAGAATCAATGGTTCTACCGATATCCTGTACAGAGTTTTGTACTTCTTTGCTTTGACTAATGAGCTTATCCATGGCTGCCATAGCATTTTCACAGGCAGTGCTCATTTCTTTTGCAACGCTGGTTAAATGTTCTACATTTCCGGAAACAAGTTCTATATCTTCTCCGATGTCTTGGGTATTACCTGCAGCACTTTCCACGCTTTCAGCCTGTCCCACAGCGCCCTTTGATATATCATCTACCGCCGATGTCACCTGTGAAGAAGCGTCACTGGCTTGATCAGCAGAATCACTTAACTCCGTACCGGCATTTTTCAATTCCAATGCCATACTACGTGTACTGTCGATTACTTCTCGTAATTTCGTGCTTAATTGAATAGCGCCCTCTGCCAAAAGTCCGATTTCATCATTTCGCTTTACAAGAGACTCATCGATATTCAACGTGAGTTGTCCCTGTGCAAGCTTATCCATCTCGTCTGCAATAGACTTCATTTTCTTGGATGTCTTATTCGCTACAAGGTATCCCACAACAGAAAGTACCGCAGTCAAAACCGTAGCAAGAAGTGCCATAAATACTACAATGCTACTGATTCTTCTGGAAATATCTGTAGCTTTCCTCCCGGCATAAGCCATAGCTACAGGGGTGCCGTCATCCTGGCACAAAGGTACGTAATAGGTATAATACTTTTCGGTTGCGCCGCTTGGCACTGTGTTCGGAATAAACAAACTCTGTTTGTTGCCAACGACGTTTTGGTACACTTCATCTGACACCTGAAATCCCGTCAATTTCTTACCATTTTCAGTCATGGTAGTAATGACACGTTCCTTACCATATAAAACAGAATATTCGATGCCGGTTTCTTTCTTCAGATTATCCACCAGTTCCTCATACTCTTGCATGACATTTTGTTCGCCTTTGTATAAGACACCATCCTGATAACTCCAGTCACCGTCCCAAACAGAAGACATTTCGCTGGCCAAGTGGGTTCCGGCAACGGTCAACTCTTCTTCCACCACGCTATGGTAAGTACTGGTCAACTCTACCGCGCAAATCACAGTTAAAACGATTGCTAACCCCACTATGGCAGACAATGCCGCAAAGATTAATTTTTGGACTAATTTTCCATTGTGCTCATGTTGTTCCATATTCAATTCCTCCTAATACACAATTTCACACAAAAGTAATTCTATCACTTGATTCAGAAACTTCAATTCCTATTGCTAATTTTTGTGGTATTTCATACATAAATTAGCTAAATTAACAGTATTTTTTGTGTATTATTAAACCTGTATGCACAAAAAAAACAGCCATTTCTAAACGAAATAGCTGTTTCATAGTGTTCTCTATACAATTCCCAAAGCTTTTAAGAAAAGTACTACCAACATAATCGGTGCGACGAATTTGATCATCACATTGTACACGCCTTTTCTGGCAAACTTCTCACCATTCTTTGTGATTTCATCTTCCACATATTTCGGTTTCAAAATCCAACCCACCAGGATACAAGTACCGACTGCTACGATTGGCATCAGCAGGTTATTACTTACGTAATCCATGATGTCCAGAATCTGTGCAACAGCACCATTTGGAAGTTTAATCTCAAAGTAGAACTTGTTGTAACCAAGGCAAACAACGATGCCCAGTACAAGGGCGATCAAGCCTTCTGCCAAGGTAGCTTGCTTTCTTTCCATATGGAACTTATCGATAAAGCTGGATACGATAGCTTCCAAAATGGAAACCGCACTTGTAGTCGCCGCGAAAAGCACCATGGCAAAGAAAAGGCAGCCTATCAAGTTACCTATCGGGCCCATTGCTTCAAATACCTTTGGCAGAGAAACAAACATCAGGCCAGGGCCGGAGGACTGCATGCCCTCTTTTCCCATAAAGGCATACACTGCAGGGATAATCATAACACCTGCAAGAAATGCAATAGCGGTATCAAAAATCTCAATCTGGCCAACTGACTTCGGCAGATTGGAATCATCTTTCATATAAGAACCGTACGCAATCATGATACCCATGGCTACACTCAAACTGTAGAACAGCTGTCCCATGGCATCCATGGTAGTGGTATAGATAGATTGGAAATTCAAACTTTCTGCGGAAGGGATAAAAAGAATCTTCAAGCCTTCCATACCGGTTCTCACTACGCCACTATCATCTGTATGACTGATAGTCAGTGAAAATCCGGAAATGATGATAATCAAAAATACCAGCAGTGGCATGATGATACGAGAAAACTTCTCAATACCTTTATCTACACCGCCCAAAACGACTACCATCGTTAAGAATAAGAACACAATCATCATACCGATTGGTGTAGAGGTATCTGTGATGAAATCTGTGAAATAACCCTCTGTAGCAGTCTGCACACCGGAACCGGTAAGGAATGCCAAGAAGTACTTCACTACCCAACCACCAATGACACAATAATACGGCATAATCATCATTGGAATGATACAAGCGATAACGCCAAGTCCCTTCCACTTCGGGCGAAGCTTACCATATGCAGTCAGTGGGCTCTGCTTTGTGTTACGTCCGATGGCTACCTCTGTGAGGAGAAGGGTGAAGCCAAAAGTCACGGCGAGAATCAAATAGATGACAAGGAATAATCCGCCTCCATCTCTCGCTGCCAAATAAGGGAATCTCCAAATATTCCCCAGTCCTACAGCAGATCCTGCTGCTGCCAGGACAAAACCAATAGATCCTGTAAATGAATTCCTGTTTTTCCTCATAAAAATCCTATTTTACCTTTCTGCTGTGTTCCACCAGAAAGAGTTCCACGCCCATCTGCATGTCCATGAGGCCAGTCTTCATCTGTACTTCCAAATCAGCAGAATCTCGAAGGGTCTTCTTCAAATACTCCAATGGGAATGCCTTACACTGCCGCATATAGATATCTGCCTGATAGGGTGACTTAAAGCCCATACCCTGCATCACATCATTGCGGTCTGCATGTCCCCGAAGCAGAATCGTCTTCACCTGCAGCATCAGGTCAAACTGTCTATTGATCATAGCCAGGATATATAAAGGAGCTTCCCCTAATTCCAGCATGTCATAGTAGTAATCCAGCGCTGCTTTCTGATTCCCTGCCGCGATTGCATCTGTTAATTTGAAAATCTGACTGGTCACCTTCATGACGCAGATTTCTTCTACATCTTCCTTGGTGATCACATCTTTATTCATGGTAAAGTTCAGAAGTTTTTCCATCTCCTTAGAAAGCGTCTGCATCTCATCTCCCACCTGGTCGATGATAAACTGCGCTGTTTCTAATGAGATTTGCTTGCCTTCCCTCTTGCACTGTACCCCTATCCACTGCTTGATATCCTGCTGGCTCAGTGGTGTAAACTCAAGACACTTGCCTACTTTTCCCACTGTTTTGTAGGCTTTGCTCCTTTTGTCTACTGCACTCTCCACGAATACCATCACGGTAGATTCCGGTACTCTCTCCAAATACTCCGCAAGGGCATCTCCACCGGATTTAAATAATCCCGTATTCTCTGCCAGAATCACTCTCCTCGTAGCGAAAAATGGCATCGTTTCGGCGATATCGATAATCTCCGGCAGGCGGAACTCCTTGTCCGCCACTTTGGTAAGGTTCATGGCATCCGCACCATCCATCAGCGCATCCACCAGCTTCTTTTTATACTGATCCAGCAGATAGACCTCGTCACCAAAAAGTAAATACACATTGGCGTACGTGCCGGTCTCAATATTCTGTTTGATCACATTCATAGAAGCTCTGGATTTATCCGCTGCTTCTTTTGCTATGCCAGCCATACGTGCCTTGCCTTTCTTCTGTTTACCATGTTAATTAGTATAACACGAAGTGCGTCCGCTATCACCTATTCCATGCCATTCTTTTACAAAAATCGCCCCTTTTTCATCGGTTCTTTGGTAAGCAATCCCGGCTTTCTTTAGACGAATCAAAAGTTCCTCGTGGGGATGGCCATATCGGTTCTTCCTACCACAGGATATCAGGGCCACATCCGGCTTCCACCTATATAACAGCTCCTCCGGCGTGGAGTACTTACTACCATGATGTGCCACCTTTAGAACCCGATATGGGCCTTTCCTGTGTCTATGCCACAGCCCCTTTTTCCCGCTTTCCCTATCCATGCATCCATATAGGCGCTCTATGGCCGCCTGTTCTGCAGCCCCTACCGTATCACCTGTCAGTAGGATTTCCAGTTTCCTTGTTTGGAGTAAAAAGACTTCCGACACTTCATTGGCCTCCTCCGTCATCAGTCCCTTCTCCGGTCCTAAGCATAGAATAGATATGCCTTTTTCCTGCAGGGTCTGTCCTGCGGAAACGTAGCGCACCGGTACTCCCGCCTCATGGGCTTTTTGTAGCACTTCCGCCCAAGGGCTGTCTGCCGGCATAAGCGCACCGGAATGGCTTCCCTTCTCCTGATTATTCCCCACATCAGAGAGAATCAGGCACTGGATTTCCACTTCCCCCGTCTTTGACAATTCCAGAAGCTCAAGCGCACCGGAGATATGATCCTCATCCGGATGGGATAAAAAAATCCCCTCCAGGGACACATCCCCCATATACTGCAGTGCAGGCAATATCACTTTTTCCCCAACCTTGCTTTTGGAAGAGGAGCCACCGTCGATAAGATACGTATGTCTAGCCGGTGTCCGAAGTAGCATACCATCCCCTTGTCCCACATCCAGCATGGTAAAGTCGGTAATCCCCAGTGGCCGAATCAGTAAAATGCTCAGCATAGCAAGAATCACCATAGGAATGACATTTCTTGGAAGTCTGCGAAAGAAAAATACCAGCAAAAGAAATGCCAAATAAAAAAGTAGCAGTTGCCAGAACTCTCCCCGGCCCACCACCATTTTACCCAGGATTGGCCTTCTATGAGCCCCCAGCCGGCTAAGAGAATCAAAAGCCATCAGAAGCCATTTGTCCGGTAAGCCAAGGATTTTTCCGAGGGTCCAGGGGCTGGCAAGTCCCAAATGATAAGCAAGCACTCCAACCTGTAGTGCCCCCACCAAAAGTACCAACATGCCATCCAGCACCACCAGGGTCATGAGCGGTACCACCAGCAGGTTAAGCAGCATGGAAAAAGGATTCCATGCATATTGGAACCATATCAGGACAGGCAATTGAAAAAGGAAAAGTACTGCCGCCGGTACCAGGGTCTTAGAAACCTTGTGACCAGGAAAGCTCTCCCGTATAGCAGGATAGAATAATCCAAGCGCCAGCACCGCACCATAGGATAACAGGAAGCCGCTATGTTTTACCAAAAGCGGATTCTCAAACAGCATCCAGATTAGGATTAGCGCCATGGCAGATAACAGGTCATAACTGCGCCTGAGTACATCCCCCAGAAGCCGTAATAAGAACATCACCAGGGCTCTTTTCGTAGAAACTCCCATTCCGGTTAGTTCCCCATAAAACAGCATCAGACCCGCGCATACCAGGCCAGCCAGCCACGCAGGAACCCTTATTTTTCGCAACAGCCCATAAAAAGCCATGCCGATAATGGAAATATGTAAACCGGAAATAGCCAGCACATGAATGATGCCACTATCACGGTACTGCTTCTTTGTATCTGCAGATAAGCTTGTCTTGTCCCCTAATAGCATTGCTTTTAAGATTCCTGCCGTCTCTGCATCAAAAGAAGACGCTAAGATTTGTTCCAGTTCTTTTCTTTTTTCGTATGCTTTTTGTTTCAACTGAGAATATTGCCCGGAACGGGCTTTGATTCTAGCATCTACCAAGGTATATGCCAGATGATTTATTTGATTTACTTCCCGTAAGTCGAATTCTCCGGGATTGGTTGCGGATGGAAAGTACTTCACTTTCCCTTGTACTTGTATCTTCTCACCGATGTAAGGCTCCGGATGAAGCGGTAGCTTGCACACTACGTTTTCCAAGCAAACCTCCAGATAAGGGGTTCCAAACCCTTCTTTTGGCTGCATGGACTGTACCCGGCCTTCTACCAGGACCGTTTCTCCTTCAGCGGGCAGCGACATGAAAAAGTCCTTCCAGAATGCCTTGGCCCCCAATGCGGGCCTTGCAGACCCCTGCATGCCATACACAATCAGCATCATCGGCAAGAGACAAAAGAGCGCCAGCAGACACAAAGGCCTGCTGGTGAACTCTGCAAATCTCTTTCTACTCATGAAGTAACGATATCTAAGTTCCTTTCTAGTAAGGTATTAAAATCTACCACATCTTTATAGGTAATGGAGCTATCTCCGTCGATGGAAAACTGCACTTTGTTGATATTTGGTAATTCAGAAAGTGAGTTTACGATGGAGTAAAGTGGCAAATCTGTTCTGGTGATATTTCCCGGTGATGTCAGGAAGTCCTGACTTAAATTTACATAACAAGTACCATCCTTTACGGTAACGCCCAGAACTTTGGTGGCCGGGTTTACGGTAGGCTGGCTTTCCTCATTGTTTGGTCCGTTAATGATCTCTTCCACCACCAGTTTTTCAAGAGCAATGTTACTGTTGTAGACCACTTCCCGTTCAATTTCAATCAGGCCGTCCCCGGTTTCATTGGCAAAATACAAATGCAACTTTACTTTTTCATAGTTACTGATTTCAAGACCGTCGTTATCCACAAAAGTCTCAGCTGTCATAATACCCACAGGGCTGCCATCCACATTTTCCAGTGGTCTGCCGCTGATGGTAAAAGAAACCATATTGATTCCGTCTATCTGGGACATGGTACGCACAATGGCGGCTCTCACCAAAACTTCCGGCAAGGGATCCTGTCTGCCGTACTTTTCTCCAAAGTCCAGGGTCAACTGATCCCCCTGGATATTGAAATAGTTCGGCACCAGATTTCGATCCAAAGGGATATACATACCCTCTCTCGCTGATGGAGCCTTCTGCATGGCCTGAATCAGCTCCTTCACCATGGCGGAAGCATCCGTCTTATCTCCTTTGGCATTATAGGCGATAGAACCAACTCTGGTCTGCTCTTTATTCACAAAAAAGACTTGAAAATCCGCTTGTGGCTCTTCTGTCACCTCTTGTTTGCCGCAACCTGTCAATAAGGTTCCAAGCACCAGCAAAAGCGCCAGCAGGATTTTTCCGGTTTTACATTTCATGGTTTTTATTTTCCACATCTTTCTTTTCTTGCATGATATATCGTAGTGGGATACGCACTGTGAAAGTAGAGCCCACTCCCGGAGTACTTTCCACATCAATAAAGCCACGGTGCATTAATACAGCACTTCTGGTAATGGCAAGGCCCAGGCCCGTACCACCGATTTCTCTGGAGTGAGACTTATCCACACGGTAGAATCTCTCATATATATGATGAATGCTTTCCTCCGGAATACCGATTCCCGTATCTGTCACCTTCAATACGAAGTACTGATGATCTGCATCCAATGACACATGTACCGAACCAGCTTCCTGATTGTACTTGATTGCATTTTCCACCAGGTTTGAGATTACCAGGGAAATCTTTACTTCATCCACGGAGGCCTTCACCTGACGCATACTTTCGAAAGTCACTTCGATATTACGCTTTCTGGCGATTGGTCTTAGTCTCTTACATACGATTTCCGTCAGCTCATTGATATTCACTTCGGTGATATTTAAGTCTGCTGCGGTCTTATCCATCTTTACCAGCGATAAAAGGTCCGTAATGATGGTGTTTTCTCTATCGATTTCTTTCGCAATATCTTCCATGAACTCCCTATAAAGCTCTACCGGCGCATCCGGTTGCATTAAAAGGGAATCTGCCAATACCTTCATAGAGGTGATTGGTGTCTTAAGCTCATGAGACACATTGGATACGAACTCCTGCCTGGAGTCATCCAAAATCTTCATTCGGCGTAAAAGCTGATTGAAGGCATCTACGATATGCACTGTTTCCACATAATCCGGTACATTAATGGCACTATCGGAAAATCCATCTTTTACCTCTGCGATAGCCTTGGTAACTTTATTCAGGGGCTTTACCAAAAGACCGGATAAAAAGCCTGCTAACGCGATAACTACCACAATCACAATCAGCTGCAGCGCCTCTGCTCTACTGTTTAACAGATTTAGCGTCGTCTGAATATTATCCGTAGAAATAGAAATCAGCATGACACCCATAACCTGCTCTGTGGTGTTCTGCTTCATGTTTAGCTTTGCGCCGGCCCCCATGATGTCTACACCGATGGAATCCTCCTGCACCGTCGCCACGATGGGAATAACCATCTCGATATAACCATTGATTTCATCGTAATGGGTTGCCGTATTGCCATTGAAGCAATTTACCACTTCTTCACTGATGATGGTCTTTCCGGTACTGATTCCATAAGTGTCTTTTACGACCTTTAGATAATCATTCACAATCAAAACACGTCCATCATACAAACTGGACATTTCCTCTAATTCCGCATTAATGACAGGGGAACTGGTATCTTGCAGATAATTGTAATTAATCAGGTGATTTGCGATAATACGCATCTGTGTGGTGACCGTAGAAGTCTGTACCTCTACCGCTCTGGCTTCATAACTATGCAAAATCAGATATCGCATCAAAAAGCCCGGTATGGTACCTACGACCACCAACAGAAGAAATATACGAAACCGTAAGCTTCGTAAAGATTTGAATTTAGAAAGGAATTCTTGCCACTTTTCTAACATTGTACTTCCTACTTGTAATAATAGCCCACGCCCCATTTGGTATGTACATACTTCGGTTCACTTGGGTTATCTTCGATTTTCTCGCGAAGTCTTCGCACGTGAACATCCACTGTACGGGCATCTCCCGGATAATCCTTTCCCCATACAGCCTGCAGCAGACTTTCACGAGAATAGACTTTATTCGGATTGGTCACAAGCAGTTCTAATACTTCGAATTCTTTCGCTGTTAAGTCGATTTCTTTTCCTAAGACGTAGACTCTGCGGCCCTCAGGATGCAGTTCTAAATCCCCATCCTGAATCACACCTGTTTTGGTACTTACAGGTGCTTTTTCTTTTTTCTCGGATCTACGCATAATAGCCTTGATTCTGGCCTTCACTTCCAGGATGTTAAAGGGCTTGGTGATATAGTCATCTGCGCCGTATTCCAGACCCAGAATCTTATCCATATCATCTCCCTTTGCTGTCAGCATCACCACCGGTACATCGGAAAACTCTCGTACCTGTTGGCATACTTCAAACCCTGTCAGTTTCGGCAACATGACGTCCAACAAAACGATATCATAGGTATTATTGCGAATCTTCTCTAGCGCTTCTTCTCCATCGTAGGCAGCATCCACATCCATGCCGTCCTGCTCTAAACTAAAGCGGATTCCTTTTACGATTAATTTTTCATCATCTACGATTAGAACTTTCTTTGCCATGTTTCACCTACACAACTATACCGTAATCGACTCTTCGATACGGCTAAAAAGGCCTTCGCCTATACCTTGCACCTTTTTTATGTCCTCGATAGCGGTAAAAGAGCCATGTTCCTCTCGATAAGAAACGATAGCCTGTGCTTTACTATCGCCGATGCCGGACAACTTCGTAAGTTCCTTCGCAGTAGCAGTATTGATATTTATCTTGCCATCCATACCGCTATCTGTCATAGGCCCCTGCTCTACTTCTGCAGTGGTAAATACCTGAATCTTCGCTCCATCTGTAAGCTTCTGGGCCAGATTCAGACTGTCTAAATGGGCATCACTAAGCGCTCCTCCCGCCTGACTTAGGGCATCTACGACTCTATCCCCATCCGTCAGCTCATACACCCCGGGATGCTCCACGGCACCACACACATATACCAGAATAGTGCCTGTTAGTGTTTCCTCCAAAGATGTACTGCAGGTCTCCTCCGTTTCTTCCGTCACAGTCTCTGTTAGGCTGTCTGTCAAAACCAAGGTTTCTTCTCTCCCACATCCTGTCAGAAGCAGAAGAGAAAGCCCCAAATAAATGGGAAATTTACATTTTTTCTTCATTGCATAAAACTCCTATTTCGGATAGAAGCCCCTCTTTATGCATGATATATTTTAGCGAAACTAGTTGGAATTATCAATAGTAAGCTGTGCCTTCGTGGCGTCCTCGATTTCTTTTAAAGTCGCATCCACGTCCGCGCCTTTCCAGATCTGATTCACGCCGATTTCCAGTCGCATCCACAGATTGGCAGTAGCCATCATCTTTGGCATGGAAATGGATGTCTGGTATTCTGTACGACATACCTGCAGGCTATCAATAGGCAACACTGCCTGGTCTTTGCAAGGCATCTGTCCTACCTTCGTATATAAATCGTCTGCATGCTCTGTGGTAAGAAAGGCCGCAAAGGCATTGGCCTCACTCAGCTTTTGAGAAAAACCGTTAACGCACACTGCTGTAGTAATGGACAAGGATCTGCTATGCAAATCTTCTGTCACATCCGGAAGCAAACATACGCCATACTCGTATGGGAATACTCCCTCTTCCTTTTCTTTTTCAATCTGACCAATGGCATCCACCCCTACTACCGTAAAGATGCTTTTGCCAAGCATAAAGTCTTCCAAAACGCTGTCATATTTCACTGTATCTGCGTCAATGGAAAACTGCTGATTGAGTTCCTGAAACGCCTGCATACAAGCTACTGTATCCGGGTTATAAAGGGAAATCTCAGCTTCATTGTCACCGCATTCCCCGCCCACATTCATGTATCCTCCTACGAAATCGTAGTTATACAGAATATCAGCCACATCCCAGTAGAAGACATTTTCTACCTGTTCCGGTGCATCATATTCATCAGAAAAAGCAGCAAGTGCTGTCAAGGAAGACGGAATCAAGCTTTCTGCTTTTGCCTGAATCTCTTCTTCCGTGAAAGGACTCTCCTGGGATTCCTCTGTAGCCTCTGCCGCAGCCACCTGTTCTTCGGTAACTGTCACGCCTTCTACAGCAGGTTCCGGGGTAAGCTCCCCTTCCATTTCCTCTACTTCCTGCTGGGCTGCTTCTCCTTCTGCCGCGTCCTTTTCTGCCTGCAGAATCGCTGCTGCCGCCTGCTCTAAATAGGTACGGTTATACAGCATGATACTGGTGTTATAGGACAATGGATACGCTACCACTTTTCCTTTATAAGAGACTGCATTGACAGCCGTCTCCGGGAAGGTGTTAAGATTCACCACGCCTTTTTCATCCAAAATCTCTGTAGTAAGGCCGGAAAGGGTAGTCTGCTCCAGCGTATCATTGGTAGTTAAAAATAAATCCGGATACTCTTCTTCTGATAAAGAACTATCCAAAATGGTCTCCAAAAACTCTTTGCCGGACTTTAAAACAGGACGTACACGGATTCCGTACTTCTCCTGATAGTCTACAGCTGCGCTTCCCAAATAGTCTGTGAAGGCTTCATCTGTATACCAGATTTCCAAAGCTTTATGATCGGTGGACAGGACTGCTTCTTCCTGGCTTTCTGATTTATGGCTAAAGGCTAGCATCACTCCTGCGATAATAACTACTGCACCGATTACCGGCAAAACGATCTTTTTGATTTTCATAGAAAAAACTATAAACTCCTTATGGCATCCTCTAGGATTCCCATCATCTCCCGGATATGAGATTCCTCAATAATAAGAGGTGGCACAAATCGCAAAATGTCTGAGCCGGCATTGATTAGCACAAGGCCGTTATCCAGGCACTTCTGAATCACCGGAGCTACAGGTCCTGCGCACACAAGTCCCTGCATCAGACCAAGGCCCCTTCTTTCCAGGCAGAAGTCATATTTTTCCACCAAAGAATCCAGTGCCTTCTCTAGTACCGGCGCGATTTTCGTCACATGTTCTATTATATTATTTTCCGCATATAAGTCCAACACTTTTGATACAGCAGCGCATGCCAAAGGATTGCCTCCATAGGTGCTGCCATGATCTCCTGCTACCAAAGAATGCTCTGCTGCCTTGCCCTGCAAAAGGAATGCACCTACCGGTACACCGCAGCCAAGAGCTTTCGCCGTAGTCATGATATCCGGTTTCACCCCGTATTGCTGCCAGGTAAATAGAGAGCCGCATCTACCCATGCCACACTGAATCTCGTCTAAGATAAGGAGGATATCCTTCTCGTCACAAATTTTGCGGATTCCCTTCAGGAAGTCCGGATCAGCAGGATAAATGCCGCCTTCTCCCTGCACGGTTTCCAAAAGGATTGCACAGGTTTTCTCATTAACCAAAGCTTCTACCGAAGAAAGGTCATTCATCTTTGCGAATTGAATATGACCGATCATAGGCTCAAAAGCCTCTCTGTAATGGGGATTTCCCGTTACGGAAAGGGCCCCAAAAGTACGTCCATGGAAGGAATGCTCCATGGCAATGATTTCATGATCTGTATGACCATCTCGCAGATAGGCATACTTTCTGGCTGCCTTTAATGCACCTTCTATGGCTTCTGCTCCACTATTGGTAAAGAAAACTCTGTCCATACCGGATGCCTCTGTCAGCTTCTTCGCTGCATCGATAGCCGGTTGATTATAGAAGTAGTTAGAAGTATGCAGCAGCTTATCCACCTGCTGTTTAATAGTCTCATCATAGTCTTTGTAGTGATGGCCCAAGGCATGTACCGCGATTCCTGCAAAGAAATCCAGGTACTTCTTCCCTTCTGCATCATATAAGTAAAGTCCGTCTCCGTGGTCAAATACCACCTGGTAACGATTATAAGTATGTAACAGGTGTTCCTCAGCCACCTGAATCTGATCCGTCATCAATTGTTCTCCTCGTTTATGAATCCTTATCCTTATTCTAATTCGTCATCCTTCACAATGGCAGTGCCGATACCTTGGTTGGTAAAGATTTCCAAAAGCAGGCAATGCAAAATACGTCCATCCAAAATATGCACACGATTGACGCCGTTCTCAATGGCATTTGTGCAATTGCTAATCTTCGGAAGCATACCGCCGCCGACAAATCCTCCGCCAATCAGCTCTTTCACCTGAGATGTGGTGATGCGGCTGATAAAGGTAGACTTGTCATTGATATCTTTATAAAGGCCTTCGATATCAGTCAGGAACACCAGCTTATCTGCACCTACTGCCTTTGCAATAGCGCAGGCTGCATCATCAGCATTGATATTGTAAGTCTTAAAGTCCTTATCCAGGCCAATCGGAGCGATAATTGGTAAAAAGTCCTTTTCCAGCAGGTCATAGATAATGGTAGGATCTACATTGGTAATCTCTCCTACATAACCGATGTCCTGACCATCCGCATATTTTTTCTCCACCTGCAAAAGGTGTCCATCCTTGCCACTGATGCCCGCAGCATTCACACCGATTTCCTGTACCATGGCCACCAGAGACTTGTTCACCTTATTCAGTACCATCTCTGCGATTTCCATGGTCTCATCGTCTGTTACACGCATGCCATTTACAAACTGAGCTTCTTTTCCCACTTTGCCAACCCAGCGACTGATTTCTTTACCACCGCCATGGACGATAATAGGTTTAAAACCAACCAGCTTTAAAAGGGTCACGTCCTTGATGACATTCTTTTGCAACTCCTCATTGCTCATGGCAGAACCACCGTATTTTACTACGATGATTTTCCGATTGAATTTCTGTATATAAGGAAGGGCCTCAATCAGCACCTCCGCTTTCTTCATGACATCGTCCATATCCTTTGGATGATCCATTAACATAACTGTTTCCTCCTGACTCCTCATATCTTCTTTCTATACCCTTACGGGAAAAGCGGTACCATGGTAAGACCTGTATTCTCCGGCAAGCCAAAGAGCAGGTTCATATTCTGTACTGCCTGTCCGGCTGCGCCTTTTACCAGGTTATCGATAGCACCCACCATGATAACTCTGCCGCAACGCTCATCTACTGCCAGACCGATGTCTAGGAAGTTGCTGCCTTCTACCCATCTGGTCTCCGGCATGACGCCTTCCGGCAAAACTCTGACAAAATACTCCTTGCCATAATACTTCTCATAAATACTTCTGATGTAAGCAAGGTCCGGCTTTCTCACGCTACCATCCGGCATCTTTACTTCCTTCAAGCTGGCATATTCCGTCGACAGGATTCCTCTATTCATCGGAACCAGATGTGGGGTAAAGCTGATGGCAAATTCCTGCCCGCAAGCATAGCCTAACTGCTCCTCGATTTCAGGCGTATGTCTGTGGGTAGTCACACCGTACGGCTTGATGCTTTCATTTACTTCGCAGAACAAATTCGGCACTTTGGCACCCCTGCCGGCCCCGCTTGTTCCGGATTTTGCATCGATGATGAGGGTAGTAGGGTCTATCAGACCTTCCTTCACCAGTGGATAGGCTGTCAAAATCGAACAAGTGGTGTAGCATCCCGGATTCGCAACCAGTCTTGCCTTCTTCACCTGCTCCCTATTCACTTCATCTAAGCCATACACAGCTTCCCCAATTAGTTCTTTTGCCTTATGCTCGATTCCGTACCATTTCTCGTAGACAGATACATCTTTCAGTCGGAAGTCTGCGCTCAAATCGATGACCTTCGCTTCTTCCAGAATCTCCTCACTTATTATGGAAGAAAGATATCCCTGTGGCGTAGCCGTAAAAATCACGTCCACCTGCTTCGCCATCTCCTTTAAATCATCGCTCTTACATGGACTTTCCACTACCTGAAAGAAATTGCGGTAGATAGAAGCAAATGCCTCCCCTGCATAGGACTTCGATCCATACCATACAATCTCAGCTTCCGGATGTCCCTGCAAAATCCTCACCAGTTCTGCACCGGCATATCCGGTAGCTCCTACGATTCCAACTTTAATCACTGTTTTCTCCTCCTGTCAGTCTCACTCTTCTTATTATAAGTAATTTAAGAGTAAGAAACTAGACGCCCTTCGTTTTTTCTACATATATAAATGCGAACCATAAGGCTATGCATAATGCTACCTCATTTTTGCATAATATGCAAGTATTATTTGTATAATATGCATATTCCTATAAATTTATTCATTTATGCTTGCATTTTTATTCACGCTGTAGTAAGGTAGGTATAGTTAGTTAATCAGAACCGCAAAAGAACTTAGTGTTCTTTGTAAAATAAGGAGGAAAACATGGCTAAAGAAAAAATCGTACTTGCATACTCTGGTGGTTTGGATACCACTGCAATCATCCCCTGGCTCAAAGAAAACTTCGACTATGAAGTGATCTGTGTCTGCGCTGACTGTGGTCAGAAGGAAGAACTGGACGGCTTAGAGGAGAGAGCCTTATCCAGTGGTGCTTCCAAATTATATATCGAAGATTTAACAGACGATTTCGCTGAGAACTACATCGTACCTTGCGTACAGGCTCATGCAGTTTATGAGAATAAATACCTTCTGGGTACTTCCATGGCTCGTCCGGCTATCGCCAAAAGACTGGTAGAGATTGCTAAAAAAGAAGGTGCTACCGCAATTTGCCACGGTGCTACCGGTAAGGGTAATGACCAGATTCGTTTCGAACTTGGTATCAAAGCCTTAGCTCCTGAGCTAAAAATCATCGCAGCTTGGCGTAATGATAAATGGACCATGCAGTCCCGTGAAGATGAAATCGCATACTGCAAGGCACACGGCATCAATCTTCCATTCTCTGCTGACACCAGCTACAGCCGTGACCGTAACTTATGGCACATCAGCCATGAAGGTTTGGAATTAGAGGATCCTTCCAATGAGCCAAACTACGATCACCTCTTAGTCATGAGCACCACTCCGGAGAAAGCTCCTGATGAAGGCGAATACGTCACCATGACTTTCGTACAGGGCGTACCGAAAACCTTAAACGGACAGGCTATGAGCGTAGCACAGATTATCGAAAAGCTGAATGAACTGGGCGGCAAGCACGGTATCGGTATCATCGACATCGTAGAGAACCGTGTAGTAGGTATGAAGTCCCGTGGTGTCTATGAGACTCCTGGCGGAACCATCCTCTATGAAGCACACCAGCAGCTCGAAGAGCTGATTCTGGATCGTGATACCTACGCAGTGAAAGCGGACTTGGGTGCTAAATTCGCACAGGTAGTATACGAAGGCAAATGGTTCACCCCACTTCGTGAAGCACTGCAGGCTTTCATCGAAAGCACTCAGAAATATGTTACCGGTGAAGTGAAATTCAAACTCTATAAAGGTAACATCATCAAAGCCGGTACTACTTCTCCATACTCTCTGTATAACGAAAGTATCGCCAGCTTCACTACCGGTGATTTATATGATCATCATGATGCTGAGGGATTTATCAATCTCTTTGGTTTATCCTCCAAAGTACGTGCCATGAACTGGCCAAAAGAAAAATAATAGAAGGTTTTATCGAGGGCTTCTTAGAAGCCCTCGTTTTTTTGTATCTCTTATATTTCGTTCCAATCTATGCCAAGTTCAGAAAGAAATTGCGTTACATACTGATCAAATTCCTTTTCTGCTGACTTATCCATCGTAAACGTTTTATAGTCTACCGCTGTTATCAGTTGCACTTTTCCTTTTTCAAAGCGGATATTTACATAAAAACCAGACACTAGGTTATTCAAAGCTGCTAATTCCTGCTCGTCGCTCTGTAGCATCTTCTGCACTTTATCCGGCTTCATCTGCATGCTAATTTGAAACCGTACCGGTGTATGCGTTCCCTTAATCAAAGAAAACACTGTGGGTCTCATCTTACTCCACTCGATGACAGCATACTTCTGCTCTTCCCACTCATCAGTGTCAAAAAAATCTTTCTGCAGATGTCCATCCAAAATATACTGTGTCGCCATAGTAAGCTTCGTCTCCAGCATCAGGAAATCATCAAATGCCTCTGATGCTAAGAGCTTTGCCATAAATTCTTTTGTGTTCTTAATCTCAAATGCTTTCAACGCCTAAAATTGCCTCTTTCAATTCTTCTGCCTGTTTTTCATTTATTTTCAAAGCCCTAATTGCATCTTCAAAAGAAATATCCATGCTTTCCATCAAAGACTTTACAAGTTTCGCAGTAGTCTCATCCACGCATTCTTTTGCATACTCTTTTGCATACTCTTTTGCATATCTTTCTACTTTCTCACACATTTTACTTTTACCCTCCTCCGTTTTCTTAAAATATCTTACACTCTCAGCTATAGGCGCATAATGAAACTCATCGGCCTGCTTGCATTTCATATCATGGATTAGCTTGCCGATAGCATCGTCACCCTTATATCTTCCATTCACGTATATAATATGCGAACCATCACGAAAAGGTTCCTCTAACTCCTGTACAGTCCTCTCTACATGATAAAGAGGCAACCCTTTTTGATATCTATCTCCTTCACAGATAAAGATTTCATAAGTTTCCGCAATCGAAGTAAAATCCTCTTTCTGTTTTAAAAGCCTGGCGTCTATCATACTACTATGGAATCTTGCTCGTTGTGGCGAAGCACCCGCCATCTTGCGCTGCACTTCCACATTAAAGATCCGGCCGTTACCATCCCTTGCAACAATATCCAGTCTTACACTACGTCCATTCACTTTAGGGCCCTTCAAAGTCACTTGTGCTTTCACAGATTGTACCCGGATACTGTCATCGCCCAGAATAATCTGCACAAGTAGCTCTGTAGCAGGTATGTTGTGTTCAAACACCTTACTCATAAAGTCATCATCGAATAAATCCATATCTTCCAAAATCTGTTCGACAGTCTGGTTATTTCGACGATACTTCCCTTGTTTTTCTTCTGTCATAAACTACTCCTTCTCTAAATACTATCAAGAGCAATTTATGGCATAGATAATAGAACTATCTGAAAAACATGTCTTCTGCAAATATTATAATCTATCTAAACCTGTATCTCAATGTAACATTGGGAAATGATGGGCGATTGCCCGGACGCCAAAATGGCTCTTGAGTCAGACATAAGTCCGACAAAGAGATACTATACAGAAAAAGTTCTGTGATGTCAAATCAAATAATATGCAAAGCGCCAAAAACCTCCCGGACATCCTGTCCGAGAGGTTTTCAGCATTATAGGTATTATGTTCTAGGAATGAATTTGAATTATTCTTCGTCTTTTCTCTTTTTAGCGAATACGCCGAACATACCAGCCATAGCACCTGCCATAGCACCCATCCAAGGAAGAGCGTTATTCGCATCACCGGTCTTAGGACTCTTACGAGCGCCAAGAACCTGGCCTTCTTCTTCGCCATCACCTGCTGGTTTTCTGTTAGCACCAAGTACTTCGCCTGCTGCTGCAGCAGGAGCTGCTGGTGTAGAAACATTACCGGAAGGAGTCTGGTTGTTAGCATTAATAGTATTCAGAATTACCTGAGCTGCTTCTAAGGAATCAGCTGCATCTTTTACTGCTTCTTCAGCTGCTTCTTTGTTCTCAGTAGCTGTAGCTAAAGCTTCTTTTGCAGCGTCCAGTTCAGCCTGTGCGATGGAAAGAGCAACAGTAGTTACATTCTGCTCTACTAAGTTATCTACCTTAGCCTGAGCTGCTTCTACAGCTTCTACTGCTTTGTTATAAGCATCTACAGCATCTTTTGCCTGCTGAACTGCAGCTTCGTGTTCCTCTTTACGATCTTTCTGCTCCTGCAGTTTCTGATCTAAGTCAGACTGTACAAGGGAAGCTCCATCAGTAGTGCTTAATTTAGTACCATAAACAGCATCCTGAGCTGCTACAGCATCCTGAGCTGCTGTATAGTTTGTATAGGTGTCTGCTGCATATTTGATTCTGGATACTTCTTTAGTTACTGTAGTGGACTCCTGGTTAGTCTTCTCATATTTGATTACATAATAGTATCCACCATCAATATCAAATTCTACAGAATCAGAAATAATTGTATATCCAAGGTTCTTTAACTCTGCTTTCTTGGTATCTCTCGCACTTTTAGCTTTGTTTTCGCCTTTACTCCACCAGCCGTAACCGCCAGAAGTGATTGGCTGCTGAACAACCGTAGTAGTAACAGTTTCGGTGTACTGTTTGGTTGTCACCTGGTAAATACCAGCTTCCTGATGTGTTTCAATAGGATTATCCTTATCTTCAATTACATTTGTTGTAGTAACCTTATATGTAGGAAGACCAAAGAATTCTTTAACATCAGCCTTTAAATCTCTCCACCAATTTTTCTTGGTTACGTCTACTTTCTCTTCTCTTCCGGAGATAAGGTGTTTATATGTCACCTGGACATCATAACCTTCATTTTGAAGGCTTGTAACTGTGTTATAAAGATTGTTATGTTCAACATTCAGATTCTGTGGCCCTGTCTTTTCGCCATATTTATCTACTACTGTATATTCTGTTTTTTCGTAAGTAGTATTTTCAGTATTAGCGATTTCTGCATACTCTTTTTTAACAGTAGTATTTCCACCGGCTGTCTCCTCAGTTGTAGGTGCCTTTACAGCCTTATCTGCTGCACTAGATACATCTGCACTCTTTTCTGTATCGATAGCATAGAAGCCGTCGCTTTCGTTATCGGAAATATTGATAGTGTGGGTTGTATCTGTATTTTCAAAGGTCTTGGAGCCGTCAGCTGTTTTCCAGCTTTCTGCTACAGCATCTTTCGCTTCAACAGCTTCTTTCAATACATTATTTGTATCTGCTACTTCTTCTACAGTCATCTTTACTACAGAAACTGTGCCGTCTTCAGCAGTTGTTACTTTGTAGATATCTTCTACAGCCTTGCCGTCAGCATCTGTGTACTTAACAGTGTTGTAAGTAGTGGAAGCAGTCGCATTTGTACCATCTTCATTCAGACCGGTTACGTTAGTCTTCACAGTAGTACTGAATTCAGAGAATGTACCGCCGTTAGCTTTGATGAAGGATTTAATCAAAAGCTGTGCATAAGCGTCAGCTGTCATTTCACCTTTAGCTACTGCATCTTTCGCATCCTGGATGGTCTGATAGTCATCTTTCAGGATTTCTGCAAGTGCTGCTTCTGCTGCAGTCTGAGCATCTGCTACATCCTGTGCGAAGGAATCCAGAGATGCTTTTGCAGTATCAAGCTCATCCTGAGCTGCTTTGATTTCCTCTGCTGTTGCATCTGCTTTTTCCTGGGCTGCTGCAAGTTTTGCTGCAGCTGCTTCATAAGTAGCTTTTGCTGCTTCATATTTTTCATTCGCATTGGTTAATGCTGTATTTGCTTCATTATATTTTTCAGTAGCCTGATTTACTAAACCAGTTGCTTCAGATGAACTCATGTTAGGAGTTACTTTATCGCTGATTTCTTTGGATTCTTCAGCTGCCTTCTTTGCATCTGCGTAGCCCTGGTTTGCATCAGCTACATTCTGATCAAAGTTCTCTTCGTCTAACTGTGTCTCAATGTCTTTCTGATTTTTGACAACTTCTTTACCGTTTTCATTAGCAAGTTCTATATTGGCTTCAGCCTGCTGCAGATTTTCTTCTACAGTTTCTGTCTCGCCGGTAGCTGCTGCAACTTCATCTTTGGAGTTGTCGAATTCGATACCGGTTGCTGTTTCTGCTTCCCCAACTTTTGTTTCAGCGTTTTCGATTGCCTTATCAGCATCTACGAACTGCTGGATATCTACAACAGTAGGAGCTACTGTGCTCACATGATCGTCAGGAGTAGCAGGTGCCGGTTCCTGAGCTTCGTCAGCGAATGCTACCATAGGCTGGAGCATCATGCTTGCGCTGATACCAATGGAAAGTGCTTTGATGATTTGTTTGTTTGTTTTGTTTTTCATTCTTATTTTCTCCCTACAACTATCAATTCCTACAATGTTTCTTTATCTTCATCCAATGCAATGTGTTCGAATAAGTATTCCAAAACTTCATTAGTGAATTTTCTTGCATTCAGAGCGACGGTGCGTTTACCGTCAGGTTCTTCGTCTTCACGTACAACGTCAGCGTACATGATGAGTGTTTCAGCTACCACGATGATGTCTTTTCCCAGAATCGAGGGTTCGCTGCTTTCTACTGTAATTGCCATGCCCAGAGGACTGATGTTTTTCACTTTGCCGTAGATTTTGGTAAGTGTGTCTCTGTCTACAATGACACAGTTAGCATCGAAGGCCACACGACCTATCTTTCTGCGTTCTTCCATATGTAGTTACCCCTTGCGTTGTTTTTTGCAAAGAAAAAAGCCCAAATATAAGCAAATACCACCTGGGTGATACTTACTTATATTCGGGCTCAATGTAGCGGGCGTTCCCGTTCGTTATTTTCTTTACATTTATTATGACGTCTGCCATTTCAAAAACGGCTCAACTTATTTTAAAAAAATTTTTATTTTTTTTCAAGCAGAAAAATCCCCCACAGCTTCCTTACTGTGGGGGACCCTCCATTGCCTAGATGGATTTCATATCATAGGAGTAAGATTATTCCTCTTCTTTCCGTTTCTTTTGTGCCATCATGGCTGCCATACCAAGCGCCGAGCTTCCCATAACCATCATCCAAAGGATTGCGTTATTATTGTCGCTGGTCTTCGGGCTTCTTCTGTTTGCGCCAAGTACCTGGCCTGCATCATCTATGACTGCTTCGTATCCTCTCTTTGCTCCCAGTACGTCACCGATGTCGTCCGGAGTCGGGGTAGGTGTGCCACCACCGCCACCAGGAGTCGGTCCTCCGCCACCAGGAGGAGTCGGTTCATCTGTTGGAGGAAGAGCCAGAATCTCAAGCCATCCATCCTCTACTTCGATTTCGATGGTAGTGAAGTTCTCGGAGGTTGCTGTGAAGGCTTCCTTGGTAAGACCCATTGGATAGGTTCCTACTTCGATACCTTCTGCTACTGCTTCTACATCTTCAGATAAAGTAATGATGATACTGTCATCGATTTCACCATCTACTACCCATCCTTCTACTCGTAAGGTTTCTCCTGTGTAAGTCTGGGTGTCGGTGTTTCCTTTGATTTTAACTGTAGTACTTTCAATTGGTTTGATTTCTACATAACCAGGTGTTACATCGAATACTACATCAAAGTTCTCATCTAAATTGGTGAAGTCTGCGTTAGACAGTGCCATTTCTGTACGGCCTGCTACTGTTCTAACTGCTGTAGCTACATCTGCATCCATTTCCGGTCTTTCGAAGTCATCTACTGTGTAGATTGCAGATCTTGTGCCGTTGATACCTGTGATAGCATATCCATTTACTTTATGTTCTTCTCCATCATAGAGAGTATTCAGGGTATGGCCCTTTATCGTTACTGTGACAGGCATCTTGTCGATGACAAGCTGTCCATCTTCTGTAATCTGGAACTCTACTGTGAAGTTCTCATTGTTATTTGTAAATTGGTCTTCGGTAAGTCCCATTGGATAGGTTCCTACGATAGTACCTGCTGCCACTGCTTCGCCGCTAAAGGTAAAGTCTGCAGCTGTGTAAAGATTTGTAGCTTTACCATCCATGGTAATCTCTGTATCGTAACCTTCTACTGTCTGTTCCTGACGATTGTACTTCACAGATTCTTTATGACCGCTTACCTTCACGAGGATACTTGGTTTTGAAATAGTCAGCTTACCATCTTCTACTACGAAGTCTACGTCGTAGTTTGCGTTGGTATTGGTAAACATCTCTTTGGTAAGTCCCATTGGGTAGGTTCCTACAGTAGTACCTGCTGCCACTGCCTCACCTGTAAAGGTAAAGTCATTCTCCGTATATCCTTCTACATTCTGTGGAGTTCTGATTTCTACATCATATCCCTCTACAGACTGCTCCTCACCGCTATAGAGTTTGCTGTCCTGATGTCCTGTGATGATTACGGTCACTTTCTCGCTTGGGACAATCTTTAACTTACCATCTTCTACTACGAAGTTTACCTTGAAGTTTTTGTTGGTATTGGTGAACTGTGTTTCTTTTAAGCCCATGTAGTATGTGCCGACAGTTCTACCGGATGCACTTGCTTCCGGTCCGGTGAAGTATGCGCCATCTTCTACTTTATATAAAGAAGAATCCGCTTTTGCTGTATAGCCGGTTACTGTATGGGTATCGCCATCGTAATTTACAGTATCGTTATTGCCGGTAATGGTTACAGTGACATTCTTTGGTGTAACTTTCAATGTACCCATATGGTGCTCTACGATTTCGTAGTTACCTTCTTTTGCGGTATCCCACTGAATCATGTGATAAGTGTTCTCACTCTCACCTACTTCTTCCTGCGCGCCGGTCATGTAGTCGATGCTTGCGCTTTCACCTGGTGCAAATCCGGTGATGGAGTACTCATCGCTTCTTGCTATGGTTCCATAAACCTCTGTCTTACTTCCTGTAGTGATAATCAAAGGTCTTCTGGTGATTTCCACGTAACCATTGCTTGCTACAAATTTCACATCAAAGGTATCTCTATACTGTGGCTTCACGATAAACTGTCCTTCCAGTATCAGGAGATCTTTACCTGCATCCTGTCTGGTAATGGATGCTGTCGGTCCATTAAACTGGATGTATTCCGGCTTAAAGCTATTATCGGAGATTGCCTCTACGTGGTAAGTAGCTGTATAAGCAGTACCATCATACTGGTGTGTAATCTCATCACCTTTAATGGTAACTGTGATTTGCTTTCTGGTTACGGTAAGGGAACCAGGACGATAAGAGATTGCATAATACTCTGCGTTCTCAGTTCCGCTGATGATAGCATCTTTCGGTACGGTGTCGCTGCTGCCACCTAAGGTCTGACTTCCGTTATAAGAAATACCGGAAAGTACATGGCCTTCTACTAATCCTTCTACTGTCACATCATCGATGCCTTCGCTGCGAAGTGGCAGTCCATCGTACTCTTTTGTCTTATTGTTTGCAGTGATGGTCAGAAGTTTCTGATAGTATACAATGCGGTATGTATCCCCATCTGTCAGGGTTATCGCATTACCTGCGATTCTTCCGTCACCATCTTCTGTATGATGCCATCTGTATCCGTTTACTCTGGTAGATACATATACTACATCCCCGCTTCTGCCTGCGGTAATCACTTCCTCTGTACCAGGAATCTGGTTTCCATCCATATCTACATAGCGTACGATTGCTCTACCTGTGCTATATGGATGATAGATAAAGGTAATGATGTTTTCTCCGGAGGTCAGTTCCTGGGTAATGACATCTGTCTCAGGGTAATAATCATTCAGCATATAGCTTGGATGATTTGCCTGTAAGTAAGCCTTATCTACCGGTACTGCAGCTTCTGTTACACTGACGAAATTCGCAGATATGGTCTTTTCTACTTCCGGAGCAACTGCAACATCCGGATGATTTGCTATAAGGTATCTTACTTTATAAGAAATCTCGCCTTCCTTTGGCTCATAGTAGAAAATGATCTCATTTTCATCAAAGGTAAGGATCGTAGACTTCTCATTTGCATCCGGAAGGTATCCCACCACGGTAACACTCTTCTCGGTTACGGTCTTGCCAATGGTAAGCACCGGACTGGTTACCACTTTATCCTCTGCTACAGGTTTATTTGTATCTGCATCCAGGTAGTGTACTGTATAGCTAAGAACCTTTGCATTCCATTTCGCATAAATGGTGGTTTCCTTTGTAATCGGTTTTGCGAAATCGTACTGTTTGCTATAAGACTTATCTGTATACCAACCGGCGAAATTATATCCGGCATGGTCATCCGGTCTGAAGTATTCTGCCTTCTCACCGTAGCTATAAGTTTCAGTCTTAAGCTCTACATCTTCCTCTCCAAACGGATCCACGAAATGAATCTGACGATTTGGCATCTGCCATCCTGCATAAAGTACAAGTCCTGTCGGCATCTTGTAGTCGCCTGCGTAGAGATTGATTCTATCGGCCTCTGTGTACCAGCCAAGCCAGGTAGCATCTTCTACCGGTGCTTCCGGTTTCATCTCGGTGAAATATCCGGAGATGTCTGCATTACGCGGAATCTGTAAGGTGTCGATTTCGTCACCGTTGTGATCATAGAATGCCAACGGGTAGGTCTTTGCATTATAGAAGAAATCCACTCTCAGATTCTTATAATCTGCGGTTTTTCCACCCAACTGGTAATTGCAAGGAGTGACTACTTCATTTTCATCATAGACATATTCCCAGTGGCTATCGTCAACCCATCTGCCCCACCAATTATAATGGCCTGCTTCTACCCATATCTGGTCGATTATCGTAGTTTCTGTAGTGGATTGATATGCTTCGTAGAAACCTTTATCATAACCGTTGATTTCGTAGAATTCAGACTTATCATACAGATAGTTGAATTTTACGATGACGGTGTTATACAGACCATAGGTCTTGCCATTCTTTTCTGTGGTTGCTACGGCACTTTCATAGTTCTCCAACCAGTAACGCAGTGTCTGTGTATTCTCTGTGGAGAAGTCGAAAGCATATACCGTAATGATGTTGCCATTGCTGGTAACATTTGCATCGTGGGCAGAAGGCATAGTCTCGCAGCTTACAAATTTATCATCATTTTTCTTGGAAAAGTTCCAAGCATACTTGCTATTTAAAGCCGTATTAAAGTTTGCATTGAAAAGCTGTGTAATAACCGCTCCGTATTTCGCTGTTAAAGTTGCAGTCCCCTGATTGCTGGCTCTCAACTTGCTGCTTGTGTTATAGACTTCTCCATTCCACTTCAAGGTGTATTCGTTACGGCTGTATTTTACTGTGATAACAGAGCTTCCATCTGCCTTAATGGTTTCTGTAGTAGATTCTGCAAAAGTAAAGTTCTTGGTATCTAATGCCCTTGGTGTTGTGTCACTAGCCTTAGCTGTTACTTCGTCCCCTACTCTTGCTTGTTTTACAGTACTGGTCAGATAGGAGTACTCTGTATCATCTGCATTTTCGATGAAATACAGCACCGTATAGTCCACCATCTTTGGTTCCCATTTTGCATATACATAGGTATCTTCCATCAGGGTCAAAGACTTGCCTGCAGGTGTCTGGAATTCCGGATCCAAATACCATCCATCGAAGTCATATCCTTGCCATGTAGGTTTTGCATTCAGAGCAATGACCGTTTCAAAAGGCGCTGTCACTGCATCTACATAGCTGCCACCATCCGTATCATAGCGAAGGGTATAATTTGCTCTGGTGTAGTATACCGGAATCACCTGACCGGATGTGGTCACGGTAGTGGATTCCATTCTCTCAAAAACTGCTCCAGGGAAAGATTTCACCGGTGGTGTTACTACTGCACCGGAGATACCGTTCTCTTCCTGTCTCTCAATTTCTGTATAACCATCTCCTGTCAAATTCTTTAATTGATAGGAAACATAGTATTTAAATTCATATGGAACAAACTTTACTTCTTTAGCACGAAGTACGCCGATGACTACAGAGCCTTCCTGTCTGGTAGACTCTACATTGGCTACATCCGCTTCTGTGATCTGTACGCTGGTTTCAGTCGGATAGTATACCGGGTTATTCGGATCTACTTCTGCACTGATCGCGGTATCTGTCGGAGATAAAATAGTAGCCGGCAGATTGTTCTTTTCCACCTGTGTCAAAGCTGTATCAAATACCACCTTCGCTCCATTGGTTGGATTGATATAGTAGTAATTCACCTTTGCTTCAAAAATTTTGATTTCTTCAAAGGAAGCGGTCAGGTTCATATCATGATCTACCGTACTTCCGTCACTGATGGCTGTTCCGTTTTCTTTCCATCCACGGAAGAAATAACCGGCTTTAAAAGGACTCTGTGGGAAATGAATCTTGTTTTCTTCCTCTGTATAAGCCTGATTTGCAAAAACTGTACCGTCTACATAATATACTACGTGATATCCTACTTCTTCAGACTCTTCTGTCTCTTCTGTTTCAGTAGTTTCTTCTGTAGCTTCAGTCTCTTCTGTAGCCTCAGTCTCTTCTTCCGTAGCCTCTGTTTCGACTACTGTTTCTTCTTCCTCTATGGTCTCAGCACTTTCTTCTGCAACCTGAGACTCTTCTATCTGGGATTCCACAGCAAGACTTTCTTCTTGCTGCTCCTCCTCTTCTACAACTGGCTGTGTATTCTCCGGTGTCTGAGAAACCTCTACAGGCGTCTCATCTTTTACCTCTTCAGGTGCATTCGTCTCTTCTGTGACCTCATTCTCTGCCGCAAATGCCACTGCATAGTCAGCATAGAATGTGGACATCATCAAAACCAGAGATAATAAAAATGCCAATGCTCTTGATGAACGTCTTTTTCTTCCTTTCTTCATAGATTTGTACCTCCTAATCCATCTGTCTCTCAGTTCCGAGAATAGAAAAAGCCCTAATCCATGTGCATCTTGCACAAGAATTAAGGCTCATTACGGGCGTTCCTTAACTTGTTACATATATTGTATCGGACAGCCCCGTTATTGTTCAACCAATTTTATAGTTCTTTTAGAAACCTCCCGTTTATTTCATTTTATGTTCGGAATTTCCCGTAAAAAAAATCTAAAACTTTGAGAAAAGGTGAAAAAAAAAGCCGGATGGAACGTCTTGTCCCATCCGGCTCATCTTTAGAAGATAGAAACCCTTTTACACGTTATGATTGCTCTTCTTCTTTTCTTTTTTTCTGCGCCATCATGGCTGCCATACCAAATGCGGAGCCTCCCATTACCATTGCCCAGAGAATTGCATTATTTGCATCGCTGGTCTTAGGTGACTTACGAGCTGCACCAAGTACCTGACCTTCTTCCGGTGTAATAGCTTCTACGCCACGTCTTGCGCCGAGGACGTCTCCGCCACCACCACCGCCACCTCCGGTAGGAGGATTTACGGTTGCAGGAGCAATCAGTGTCAGAGTACCATCTACGGTATGTACGATGTAGTTGCCTGCTTTTGCAAGTTCTTCATCGAATTCGTAAGCGGTAATCTTATTCGGTACAGAACCTACTGTACTGATCGCGCCTTCTACAGTTACTTTGATGCCTGCTTCTTCGCCTTCTACGAATCCATCATCTTCTGTGCCTACGGTATAACCGTTTGCAGTAAGAGTCTGGCCTGTAGCTACGCCGCTTGCAGAGTTTGCAATCAAGGTAACATTGCGAGGATTGATGGTCAGCATACCGATTACATTAGGATCAAGTGTTACATCCTGCTCAACCCAAACGATTTCTTCTTGTCTCTCGCCGCCGACTTCATTGCCATCTTCATCGATGTAGACAGCGTCGCCCAGCTGTACTGCAGGAACCAGTTCTGTAATCTTAGGCTGTACGATCACGATTTCGAAGTTGTCATCTACAGGTGCGCCGCTGAGTTTTACATTGATACCGGACAAATCAATTGTTACCGGATATTTGCCAGCGTCGATTCCTGTTCCCCCAGAGAGCTTGATGCCGCTGATTTCGAAGGTGACACCACCGTAGGTTACGGTCTTGGTGATACCGTCTTCAGCTGCGTAAACCTTCATAGCACCCAGTGCAAGTACTTTTTCAAGAAGCGTTTCATCTGCTTTGCTTACCGGCAGGATACCTGCTTCTTCAGTAGCTTCAGCAGGAGCTGTGAGGTCTTCTTCTACTTCGATATTTTCTTCGTCATTGCTAAAAAATAGAGGGAAATCATCCGATATAGCACGTATAACGGGCTTTTATTATATTTTGTATGCATTCTAAAAAATTGGTTGCTCAATTTTGTTGTATGACACAGTTTCGATAGGAGAACTACATGCTCTACTATGTATCAGATCAAGCAATAGAATCCGGCGATGGCTCTCTTGCCAATCCCTTTCGTACATTGGAGGAGGCTACAGCCGTAGTAAAAGAGGGAGACCAAATCATGGTACGTCCCGGCTCCTATACATTCCATACAAGTGAAGACCTGCTACTGTCAGCTGGCGTTGCTGGCCACTTTGGCATTCCGGTTTCCACAAAGACCACTTCCGATTCCACAAAGGATGAAAAACGTCCTCCATTTAGAAACGGAAACAGCATTGACCAGTTCGGTACTAATCTCGAAGTAGAGGTGCTTCACTCGGATTTGATGCTGACAGGATGTGATGCCATCTCTTTTCCTTTTGAGGATTCTCTCTTTTTAGTGAAATCTATTTTTGTCAGAGGAGACATCATCTGGTTTTCTGAGTTATATACCGGCAGGCTCATTGAACTAGACAGTGCTTATGGTATTTATCGCAAGATACCTGCCTGGACCATGACCAGTATGCAATCCATCGACCTGACAATGGATGCCAATCTGGCCGGACTAGCCCGCACTACTTGCACACTGCTGACGATTTTATCCAAAAGCAGTGCAAAAAATCCCGAGGTCACCTGTGACTCTCTGAATAACCAGGTAAATCCTCACTTAAAGAAAATCGGCATCACCATGAGGATGACGCCGAAAAACTTAAAATTTATTCAAGATAAGAAATTCTATCCTTTGGAAGAGGTACTCTATCAAGTGAATACCGCTCCCATTGAACTGGTAAACGAGGTTTTCTCCAACGAAACCAAATAGAGTTTCTACTATATTAAGAAAACCATTTCAGCGGATTGGATATTGTTTTGGCTTTTGCCATGATATCCGGTCCGTTTTCTTTTAGGTACTCAGTGAGCTGCGATAGCTCATCATCGTGAAACCCCTCGGATTTCTCTATGACAGCATCCGGCAGGATGGCCTCCGCGTAGTCCTTGCCCTTTAAGCCCGGTCTTTCAAAGTTCACCCTTACCACTCGTTCGCCTTTTGCATTCCGCAGGATAGCGGAATATATCATGGTTACTTCTTCCATACTTCCCATAGTTATATCCTCAGATAGAATCCGATTTCTACGATATCTTATGCCAGTGCCTGCTCTAGGTCTGCGATAAGGTCTGCCTTATCTTCCAAACCACAGGACATACGTACAAGACCTGCCGGTATGCCTGCTGCAGCAAGCTGCTCGTCAGACATCTGTCTGTGGGTAGAGGTTGCAGGGTTCAAGCAACAAGTTCTGGCATCTGCTACGTGAGTCTCGATAGCTGCCAGTTTCAGTTTGCTCATGAATTCTTCTGCTGCTTTTCTGCCGCCCTTTAATTCAAAGGATACTACGCCGCAACCGCCATTTGGCAGGTACTTCTGTGCTCTTGCATAGTAAGGATCTGTAGGAAGTCCGGAGAAGTGTACCTTCTCTACCTTTGGATGGTTCTGCAGGAATTCTGCTACTGCCTGTCCATTCTCTGCATGTCTGGCAATACGTACATGAAGGGACTCCAGACCCATGTTTAAATAGAACGCATTCTGTGGAGACTGGATACATCCAAAGTCTCTCATGAGCTGTGCAGTACATTTGGTAATGAAGGCACCTTTGCCAAACTTCTCTGCGTAGGTGATTCCGTGATAAGACTCATCCGGTGTGGTAAGTCCCGGGAATTTCTCTGCGTGTGCCATCCAATCAAAGTTACCGGAATCTACGATAGCACCGCCTACTGCTACGCCATGGCCATCCATGTATTTGGTGGTGGAATGAGTGACGATATCAGCACCCCATTCGATAGGTCTGCAGTGTACCGGTGTCGGGAATGTATTATCCACGATAAGTGGCACGCCGTGGGCGTGTGCTACCTTGGCAAAAAGCTCGATATCCAGCACAGTAAGGGCCGGATTAGCGATAGTCTCGCCAAACATCGCTTTGGTGTTCTCTTTGAATGCCGCATTTAATTCCTCTTCCGTAGCATCCGGAGATACGAATGTCACTTCGATACCCATCTTTGCCATGGTGACGGAAATCAGATTGAAGGTTCCACCATAGATAGAGGAACTTGCCACGATGTGATCACCGCATTCGCAGATATTAAATAATGCGAAGAAGTTGGCTGCCTGTCCTGAACTGGTCAGCATGGCTGCCACGCCGCCTTCTAATTCTGCGATTTTCGCTGCCACATAATCGTTGGTTGGGTTCTGTAATCTGGTGTAGAAATAACCGGATGCCTCCAAGTCAAACAACTTACCCATGTCCTCACTGGTATTGTATTTGAAAGTAGTAGACTGTACGATAGGGATTTGTCTAGGTTCACCATTGCCCGGTGTATAGCCTCCCTGTACGCACTTGGTATTCATCTTGTAGTTACTCATGCTGCTCTCCTCTTTTCCTCGTTTTTATCTATATTATAGTACCACAGCTTGCATTTTCAGTCCATCATTACGGCGTAATGATAGCTCTTGCATTTGTAATGATGTGTGATATAATGAGTTTAAGAAATGATATTGTAAGGAGGGTAATGAAATGGCAAACGCAGTAAATGTCAATTTCAGAATGGATTCCGACCTCAAAAAAAGTATGGAAGCGCTTTGTGAAGAACTTGGTATGTCCATGACTACAGCATTTACCATTTTCGCAAAGAAAATGACTAGAGAACACAAAATTCCATTCGAGGTTTCTGCTGATCCATTTTATTCAGATGCGAATTTAAAACATTTGGAAAACATCGTAAGCGACATTCATTCCGGTAAAGCTCATTTTGAAGAACATGATTTACTGGAGGATGACGATTAATGGGGATCCTTTGGGAAGATAGAGGATGGGAAGACTATCTGTATTGGCAAATGCAAGACAAGAAAACAATCAAAAGAATAAATGCGCTCATCAAAGATGCGCAACGAAATCCCTACGACGGATTAGGGAAGCCAGAACCTCTAAAGGAAAATCTATCCGGTTTCTGGAGTCGTAGAATCAATGACAGTGATAGATTAGTATATGACTTTGAAAATGGACAATTGCGTGTCATTTCATGTCGTGGTCATTACGAATAAATCACGAAGTGATTTTTAATTCAAGAGAGTCCGGCATCAAATACGATGCCGGACTCTTTCATTTTATACACGACTTACTAAAATCTCGCATTCACCGGATACAGTATAGTCGCCCAATCCTGCCGGAATAAAGAAGGAGTCACCCTTCTTTGCTTCTAGCTTCGTATTACCGCAGGAAACACTTCCGGTTCCTTCTAATACAAGGATGTGCTGGAATGAGGTTTTATCTGCATTCAGCGTTTTGACTTCTCCGGTCAGCTTATAAGTATCTACTGTAAAATACTTGCAGCTTACCATGTGGCCGCCTTCTGTAGGAATACTTCCAGGTTTTTCTAATTTGGTCACTTCCAGTGCTTTTTCGATATGAAGCTGACGTGGTTTACCATCTGCTCCTACCCGGCCATAGTCATAGACTCTGTAAGTCAAATTGGAATTCTGCTGTACTTCTGCGATTAAGATACCTTTTCCGATGGCATGTAAGGTACCGGGTGCGATGAAAATCACATCCCCCTTCTTTACCTGTACAGGGTTGACTACATCAGTCAGAGTGTTGTTTTTGATTCGTTCTTCGAACTCTTCCTTGGTAATCTCCTCTTTGAAGCCCTGATAAAGTACTGCGCCTGGCTCCGCATCCAAGACATACCACATCTCCGTCTTACCATACTGGCCTTCCCTGGATAAAGCATAATCATCAGAAGGATGTACCTGTACAGACAGGTTATCTCTTGCGTCGATAAGCTTTGTCAGCAGTGGGAAGTACTCCATATTTTCTGCCTTGGTCCCCAGGATAGCTTTTCCATGTTTCTCCACATACTCTGCCAAGGTGCATCCCTGATCAGCGCCGTTCTCTACATAGCAAGGGCCATCCGGATGACAGGACAGTACCCAGGCTTCTGCGCAAATATCTCCCGGATAATCGATTCCATACTCTTCTACCAGTCTATGGCCACCCCACAAATAATCCTTGCAGGTTGGCTTCAATTTCAAAATTTCCATATACGAACTTCCTCTTATTCTTCTTCATTATGAAAGAATGCATACAAAAGAAATGGTGATACGTTCTCTCCATCTACTATATTATCAGAAATTACCGTTAAGTCTAGTGTATGTTTGTTAACATTTGTTTCCAGTGGTACGTTTTGTAAGTAAATGCAATCTCCCCAGTCTTCCTGAAAATTCCCATCTAAAAGGATGGGATTCGCCTCATCTTGATCAACCACCATTTTCACCACATGTGCAGGTTTACGGATGGTCTTTCTAAACTGTACGCCCAGATGACTTCCCGCAAATTCGTAGTGCAAGCTATCCCCCTTTTCTCTGCCAAACCAGTTTTCCTTGATTCGCTTTGTATCTTGAAAACGATTCTGTGTCACCGGCGATGGCAAATCATACGGTTGTCGCTGTTTCTCACGTAACAATAGAAGTTTTTCATACGGATCCTGTATCTGTTCTTCTTTATCTGTAGACAGTTCCGCATAAATCTGTTCTAAATAAGCTGTAATGATTCCGGCCACCTTTTCATGTCCCGCATCATTGGGATGAAGACCGTCCGGCGAAATAGATTCCCTGGTGTATTTACCTGCCTGCAAGTCCTGATAGATGGTATCCTTCATGCTGATTCCCGGAATTCCATACTGCTTTGCCACCTCTTTATGAAAGGGCTCTGCTGTCACACCGGTATCATAAAACACGTTATAAAGAAGAAGTACCGCAGGATGACTTTCGAAAGATAGGATATTTCGTAGCAGTCCTTCATAGGTTTCCTGATAAAAGGCATTAGGCTCGTCATTCACAGAAAAATCCACCATGACAAAATCAGGCCTGTGACTTAGCAATTCTTCCTCACATCGTCCTACACCAAAATAAGAGTCTGTACCGCCAATACCGGCGTTTACAAAATTCAGTTTCGCCTGTGGGAACTTCGTCTCCCACCAATGAAACACACGTCTTGCGTAGCAATTCTCTGTCTTTTCTGCCAAAGAGCCCTGGGTGATGGAACCACCGATAAATCCAATGGTCAACGCATCCCCCGCCTGTGCTCTACGTAATACCTGTCTGATTCTTTTTTCTGACATAGTTCTTACTTCTCCAGTCGTCTCTTTATATAAGTACTTAATGCCTCTGCAGCCTTTTCATGTCCTGATAAAGTAGGATGCATTCTGGCACCCAAGTCTTCTCCTTGGCAAGCCGGCATCTGAAAAAAGCTTACCTTATTATCTCCGGTTTCTGCTTGATAAAGCTCTATGGCCTTCTCAATACCAGGTAGTACTCCTACTCCCATCATGCCATAGGCCCAGATAAGCTCCGCATGCGGATTACAGTCCCTAAGGGTTTTGAGAAAAGCTACTCCTGCTTTGACAAAGCCTTCCAGAAAGGTCGCTTTATCAGTTGCCACATTGGTCATGGCTCCATCATCATTGGTTCCCAGATTCACCACGATTGCTTCCGGCTCTCTTCGAGAAAAATCCCAAGCCAGGCCTGCTCCCGCCTGCTCATTGGCATGCCCTTTGCATAATCCCGCCACTTGTCTATAATAGGCCGGAAGCACCTTCGTATAGTCTCCATCCCAGGAGGCATAGAGTCCCCAGCCGCTTTGGGATAGGATAGAGTAGTCTGCACCGAGTTTTTTTGCTGTCAGATAGGCATAGGTATTGCAAGCACTAAATACTGCCGGCACCCAGTCTTCCTGTTTTTCAAGGCCCGCGCCTTCTCCGGAGGTGATACTATCCCCAATGAATTCCAACAAAAGTGGCTTATCCTTAGGCTTTTCTACTGTTCCATTGCAATCAAGATTTCCGAAAGAAAGATAGGAGACCGTATCATCGCTCATAGCTTGTGAGCTTCTGATGATGCGGATTTCTCGAGTTTTCCGAAGTTCCATATGGCGCAGGATGCAGATTCTGTTTTCACCAGGGTCCAGCATTCTACGCTGAGATAATTCTCCATCGATGAGGATATCTACCCATATTTCCAGATTCTCATAATGCGCATCCACAGTTACTGACACATCCGTAGCATCTGTGGTAAAAGCTATCCCGCTTCCTGTCCAGAAGACGTAAAGATTCTCTTCTTCCTGACAGCGGCCAATTGCTTTCACCTTTCCTTCCTGTACTAAACTCCCAATCTTCTCCATCTCATGCTCCCTCATCTATCTAACTATTTCAAATTCTGTTTCATCCACTTCTTAGATTTCCTGGAAATGCCAGATTTCACTGTAGGCATCCATCCGAGGCATGCCAAGGCAAAGTCCTGCATGCATCAGGAAGTCTCCACCCAGTGTCAGGGTTTCATCCCCTTTATCCACCTGATAGGTTGCTTCTTCCTTTAGTCCTTGCAGATATAATCTAGCAGGAGAAGTGGCGGCTTTGGTCATAGGGATAAAGTAAATCAAATACCCTTCTGTCTTTTCCTGATTGGTAATCTGGAATGCAGAATAGATACCATTCTCCGCTGTTCTGGTCAGGGTGCGGAATTCCCCACTTTCTATCAAAGGCTGTATCTTACGATAACGCTTAATCTGCTCTCCAAGGATTTCCATCTCCTCCGGATTCAAGGTGGTGATGTCCATCTCCACGCCAAAAGTTCCCAGCATAGCCATATTGCTACGGCTTCTAAGGTCCAGTTTGCGTCCTGTGGTATCATTTACCCCTTTGCACATATGGGCACCCAGTGTAGAAATCGGGAATGCCAAGGTGGTACCGGCAGTAATCTCTGCACGCTCCACAGGATCCATATTATCGGAAGCCCAAATCTGCGGACTGTAATACAACATACCCGCATCGAATCTACCGCCACCGCTGGAGCAGTTCTCAATCAGTAGATCAGGGAACTCTTCTGTCAATCTACCTTGAAGTGCATAGACGCCCAGCACATGTCTATGGTGAATCTCACCCTGTCTGTCCTCCGGCAGATAGGCTGAATGTCCATCGATAATGGATCTGTTCATATCCCATTTGATATAGTCCAGTTTTGCTGTCTTCACCATAGTGGCAATCTGCTGATAGATATTTTCAATGACTTCCGGATTAGAATAGTCCAGTATCCATTGATTACGACAACGCACCGGTTCTCTTCCCGGCCAGCAAAGAGCCCAATCAGGATGTGCTTCATATAAGTCAGAAAGCTCACAAATCATCTCCGGTTCAAACCAAAGGCCTACCTTCAGTCCCATGGCATGGACTTTATCCGCATAGCTGGCAAACCCCTCCGGGAACTTCTTCGGGTCTACGAACCAGTCTCCCAAAGAGCCACTCGGATCATCCCTATGATGGCCAAACCAGCCATCATCGCATACCAGCATGTCCAGACCTGCTGCCTTTGCATCTTTTGCTATATCGAGAAGTTTCTCTTCATTAAAGTTAAAGTAAGTAGCTTCCCAGTTGTTAATCAGAATCGGACGTTCTTTAAACTGCCAAGGGCTGCGAATGATGTGCTGTCTCAAGAAATCATGGAAAGACAGACTCATCCCCTGTAAGCCTTCTTCGCTATAGACAAGAAGCGCCTCCGGTGTCTCAAAGGAGTCTCCTGCTTCCAGTTTCCAGGTAAACTCCTGAGGATGAATACCAAGGCTGCCTCGAATCTGGTCTCCGCAGTCCCGCTCTACTTTTCCTAAATAGTCGCCGGAATACACCAATTGCATACCGTAGGTTTTTCCGCTTTGCCGTGGCATTCCACTGGCAGTCAGCGCAAAGAAAGGACAGCCATCATGATCAGACTTACCTCGATAAGACTCAGTAGTCATATTGCCATGTCCCACTTTTCTTCTTTCGATGATGTGTTCTCTACCCCAGCAACCTGCAAGGCTGATCATGTCATAGCCACCGTCCACATGCTCTGCATATAGATTTGCAGAAAGGGCCTTTTCTAAATACAGTGCCTTTCCTGTCTCATTTAGGATTCTGGCATGTCTGCAGATCACGTCAGAATCCGCAAAGACACTGTAATATAGCTCAACTGTCACAGGCACCACGCTGTCTTTTAATGTGATGATTAAGGTTTCTACCCCTTCACCAAAAGCAGACGGCATACCATTTAAGGGTGCTTTATCCTGTCTGATTTCATAATGATCATATCGAAGGTCCAACGCCACTTTTGCCTGATTTTGTCTGAGTTCCAGACAGGTTTCATGGAAATCCCCCATACCGGACACGGGATATTCCTGTCGTAACGTATTTAAATAGTTTCCCTGATCCGGATGCTTTTCGTAGGTAGCCTCCGCGAACCCTCTACCCATAACATAAGAAAAGAGATGTTCTGCACCAACATCTCTTATCTTTTTCCCGTAATACAGGTGTGTCAGGAATCTCTCCTTTGTCACACCCATTACGTAACTACTATGGGCAGTGGAAATTAAAAATCTTTCTGTCTTCTCTGATACTGTAATCATGGTAACCTCCACCTATATATGGCAGTTATCTCCTGCCAATTTCTATGTCACTTTCTCTGACCACACTATGGTCTTTGATATAGTCAATTATATCATCTAATGTGGTAAAAGCCATAGCTACATAGGAGTCTGCAGCCCCATAATAGATGGCGATTCTGCCGGTTGCCGCATCATGAATCGTGGCACAGGGGAAGCATACATTTGGCACAAATCCTCTCTCTTCATACCACTCTTCCGGAGTAATCAAGAAGGTGTTGCAACGATACTTCACTTTAGAAGGTTCGTCCTTATCCAGGATAACGCCACCGATGGAGTACACATAACCATTGCAGGTACCTGTCACACCGTGATAGAACATCAGCCAACCTTCACTTGTTTCGATTGGCGCAGCGCCTCCGCCGATTTTCAAGGACTCCCACCATTCTTCGCTTCTTCCCATGACATGACGGTGTTTACCCCAGAAGGTGAGATCCGGACTTTCACTTAAAAAGACATCCCCAAAGGGTGTGTGTCCGCTATCGGAAGGGCGGGAGAGCATCACGAAATTGCCGTTGATTTTTCTTGGAAACAGTACTGCATTTCGGTTAAATGGCAGGAAAGGATTCTCCACTCTCACAAACTTTTTAAAGTCCTTGGTCTTTGCCATACCGATAGCTGCGCCATAGAAATCCTGACACCAAATGATATAGTAAGTATCTTCCACCTTTACCAGTCTGGGATCATAGGCATACTTCGGCATGAAAAGCTTTCCTTCTTCGTCTTCAAAAGGAATGGGTTTTTCATCAAAGATCCAGTGTATACCATCCTGACTTCTGCCTAAGTATACAAAAGGAATACCGTCTGTCTGCTCTGCTCGAAATACGCCGATGAATGCGCCTTCATAGGGTACTACGGCACTGTTAAAGATTCGTGCCACTCCTGGGATAGGGTTACGGTTGATGATAGGGTTCTCTGTATATCTCCAAATGGGGATTGTCCCCAGGTCTGCGGGTCTTTCCTGCCAAGGCATATTAGGTACATCCGTTGCACCGATGATTTGATATTTCATGATGATTCCTCCGTTTTATAATTCAGATGCAAGAAGCGCTTCGTTCTTGCGAATAAGTTCTACACGTTGTGCCACGCACTCTACGCTTCTACCCGGATCTGCCGGTGTATGGAAGCAATAATCCAAAAGTTTTGAGATGGTGGTGGTAGCCACATACATTCTGGTATCGGAACCCGCATAGTACAGGTATACGTCCTGTTCACTATGATCAGGTCTATCCACTACAATAGCGCCGTTGGTAAAGACTACATTGCTGACATCTCCCACTCTTTCCCAGCCTCTTGGTCCCAAAAGAAGACCACCCGGCTCTGCAATCACCTTAGAAGGATCCTGCAAATCGGTTACAAAGGCATACAGTACGTATCGGAGTCCTGCTGCCGTATTTCTCACCCCGTGAGCGATATGTATCCAGCCCTTCTCTGTCTTAATCGGCACTGCGCCGGCACCATTCTTTGCTTCCGTAATGGTATGATACTTTCTAAGGCTGGTCATTTTCTCTTCATCTATCACTGCATGAGTGATATCCTCGCATAAGCCAAACCCGATACCACTACCACTGCCTGTATCGATGAAGTCGTCCATGGGTCTTGTATAGAAGGCATACTTTCCATCTACAAATTCCGGATGCAGTACCACATTTCTCTGCTGCGGGCTTCTCTTTGTCACCAGGTTAGGGAGTCGCTCCCAAGTCTTCATATCTTTAGTCCGTACGATACCTGCTGCCGCCACAGCTGCAGACAGGTCACTTGTGGTTTTGTCCTTGCTTTCGGAGCAGAACACACCATAGATATAGCCATCTTCATGCTTTGTCAGGCGCATATCATAGACGTTCACTTCTTCTTTTTCCGTATCTTCTAGGAGAATCGGTTCCCCCACAAAACGGAAGTGGTCTATGCCATTGTCGCTCTTTGCTATGCCAAAAAAGCTCTTACGGTCCGCCCCTTCGATACGAGCCACCAGATAAAAAGCCCCATCAAAGTAGATGGCACCGGAATTCATCACTGCATTGACCCCGAGGCGTTCCATGAAATACGGATTGGTCTCCTGCTCCAAATCATATCGCCAGGTAAGAGGGATATGTTCCCTGGTTAGCACCGGATTCTCATAACGATCAAATAGACCATTATAAAAATCCGTAGCCACATGATTGTCTCTTTCTAAAAGCTGTTTTTGTTTTTCTAATTCCTGATAGTATTTTGGATGAATCATAACTTTTCCATTCACTTTCTTATTTTTTCGTTACGATAAACGGCGTATCATTTCCATGCACATACGTCCATTGTGATAAGGACACTTCCACGGCTCCACTATTGGCTCCTCTAAGGCCGGTTTTCCATCTTTATCCACATACCAATACCATTCTGTCGGTGTTTTCCCCGGCATCATCACATAAGCCTTAACAAACTCCCAGATAGACCGGGCTGCTTCTGCATATTCTGCCCTCTCCGGCCAATTCTGATAACCATTGTAGAATCCGGTTATCGCTTCTGCTTGCACCCACCAGACGCGTCTCTCATCTACCACGCCTTTCTCGCATTCTGCCGGCATAGATTGGTGTACATACGCCTGTTTGTATGTTTCTTCTGTCATAGCCTGCACCAAAGGCATCATTACTGCCTTCACTTCCTGCTCTCCCAGGACTTCCACGCCTCTTTGTATCAGCCATGCACTTTCGATATCGTGTCCGTAGGAATACAAATCTATCAAACTGTGATAGTCCTGATCAAAGAAAACTTCCTGTCTTCTTTTGACGGGATTATAAATTTTCTTTTCTATAATCCCAAACATTTCTCTTAAGTTTTGTGCCACCTTTTCACGCATTTCCCGGTAGTCCTCCAGGTTTTTGGTTACCCTGTACAGTTCCGTATACGCTTCCATGACATGCAACAGTGTATTCATAGTTCTGGTGGCTTCCACACCGTTTTCCGATAATTTTTCATTGGAAACCGGCGCAAAATCCACGTCAAAAGCTTCCAGATAGCCGCCTTCATCTCGCATTCTTTCCTCTATGAGTTCATAGAGATTTCCCGCCAGATCAAGTGCTTCTAACTGCTTTGTGTTTTCATAATAGGCACACAGCCCATAAATGGCGAAGGCCTGATTATAGGTGTGTTTTGTATCATCTGCAGGCTTTCCGTCATAAGTTACAGACCAGTAAAGCCCACCATTTTCTTTGTCTAAAAAAGATTCCTTCAGAAAGGTATAAGCCTGATCCATGTAAGGTCGCAGCGATTTCTCTCCTAATAGCGTACAAGCGCTGGAGAAAAACCATAAGATGCGGCTATTTAGGATACAGCCCTTTTCTGCCTTCTTATCAACCCTTCCTTTGGTATCCATATATCCGTAAAACCCGCCATTTTCTGCATCCCGCATTCCTTTCCAGAAAGGAATCAGGTCTTTTATCAAATGCTGGCGAAGTTCTGTTTTCCATTGTTTCGTATTCATTTTTGATTGTCCTTACCCTTTTACTGCTCCGGCAGTAATACCACTATAGATTTGCTTCTGGCATAGTAAAAAGACAATCAGTGCCGGTAAGAAAGAAATGATAACACCGGCGCAAATCAAGTTGTACTGGCTACCCATGGGTCCCACAAAGGTGTACAGAGAGGTAGCTACCGTGTGCAAGTTCTTATTCTGCAGATAGAGGTTAGCGCAGTAGTATTCGTTGTAGACACCTACACCTTTGAGAATACATGCGGTAATCACTGCAGGTTTTAAAAGTGGAAGCAAAATCTGCCAATAGATTTTCCAATAGCTGGCGCCATCAATGATTGCGGACTCATCCAAGGATACCGAAATATTCTCCATAAACTGAATGAAGATATAGATGGAGATGACATCCGTACCGCACATCATAATGATATAGCCATATAAATGATTCACAAATCCCAGACTTGACATGATATTGTACACAGTGACCTGCATGGCAACACTTGGCAAAAGGGATGCAAACAGGTACAGATTACGAATAAGTGTATTTCCCGGGAAAGTAAATCTAGTCAGCACAAAAGCCAGCTGGGTACCTACAATAACAGAGATTACCAGTACTACCAGCATCACGATAAGGGAGTTTAGAAATGCCCGTCCCATATTTGCTGTAGTAAAAGCTTTCACGAAATTATCAAAGTTAAAGAAGTTCTCCGGCAAGGTCATGACATTTGTACTTTTGTATTCTTCTTCTGTTTTCAATGCTGTGATAAAACAAGAAACCAGAGGGAGCACACAAGCAAATCCGAACAGCAGTAGTGTTGCATATTTGATTATGTTCAATAAAATGGCGAAAAAGAAAGTTTTTGTATTTTTGATTGCTGTTTCCATTACGCTCTAGCCCCTCCTTTTCCTGCTTTTTTCAGTTCTTTTCTTTGCAGCTTTTCAGCTTTTATCCTGGCTCGTTTTGCCTTGTAGGATTCATCCTCGCTATTGGCATCACGGAAAATATAGGTGAAGAAAAGTTTCTGTAAAATGGTACATGCAAAAATGATAAGCAATAGCACTACTGCCATAGCAGAGGCTAATCCAACCTTTTGGGAAGTATGCGCTATTTCATTCATGATGACAAAGTATGTACCTGTTCCATTGGCTCCACTGGTGATAACATAAGGCTGCTCAAACGCGGACAGGGAACCTGTAATGGATAAAATAATATTTAAAGTAACAATGGTCTTGATGCTTGGTAAAATGATATGCCTGAACATCTGCCATTTGTTGGCACCATCCAAAGCCGCAGCTTCGTACAGGGAATCATCCACGGACATGATGGCACCGATGAAAAGAACCATGTTTTGTCCAAAGTATCTCCAAACGGACGTCGCTACCAGAGACCAGTTATTTACGCTTTGATCTTTTAGCCAGTAGGGCAGGTTTTCCTGGGATGCACCAAGCCACATCAGCACTGTATCCAGCACGAAGCCTCTGGTGTAGAAAAACTTAAAGATAAAGCCGATAGCGATACCATTGATGAGATAAGGGAAAAACATCAGTCCCTTAAATAAGTTGCCACCCTTTACTTTAAAGCTCAGGATTGTGGCAAAATATAATGCAATCACAAGTTGCAACAGGGCCCCTACCATATAGTACACTGACAGTTTTAGTGCCCCGAAGCAGTCCTCGCGTTTGAACACATCTACGTAGTTTCTTAGTCCTACATAAACTCGTTTTTCCACCGGAGTGGTGTATTTCATTTTGTAGAAACTAAACTTCACCATTTCTGCAAAAGGGAAATAAGTAAACACAACAAGCAGTGTCAAAGGAACAACAAGGAAAAGCAAGGTTATAGCAATTTGCTGCCCCTTTCTGGTTCTCCAAAAGTTCCTCCTGGGTTGTGTTATTGTTACGTCTGTCATACTCCACCTCCGGTGTTATTTGTTTCAAAGTTTCTTTACTGATTTACTTCGATGCCATTTACTTCCTGTGCATCAGACCAAGCTTCATTCCAAGAAGCCATGATGTCGTCGAAGCTCATGTCACCTTTAGATGCATGCTCGATGATTAACTGAATTTTCTTATCACCGGCATTATTTACGTTTAATTCAGAGTCAGCGTTGAGTAGATTTAAGTTATCTTCTTCGCCCATAAGTGCAGGTTCGTCCTGTAAAAACTCTACGCCATCAAAAGCAAGTTTTGTTTCTGTGCTGCCTGCCACAATTGGAAGGCCATCTTCGTTATAAGAGAAACCGGACTTTTCAGTCATCCATTTTACGAATACCATTGCAGCCTGTTTTTCTTCTTCAGAAGCATTTACATTGATACCAAAGCTATAATCAGGACCGGATACTGCATACTGTTTGCCATTTACTGTAATAGGGAATGGCATGTAGCCGATATCTGCTGCGTGTTCACCGGCAGCCTCCATCTGTGGATATGCCCAGGAGCCAAGTACCATGCAACCGATTTCACCGTTATTCAGCATGCCTTTGCAACCTTCCCAGTCAGTAGTGGTGTAATCGTCTTCAGTCAGGCCTTCTGCTACAGCATCATAGAGAATCTTGTATACGGCATAAGCATGTGTCTCATCGCCATAATCCCGGAAAGGATCTTTGGTATGTGCAAGTTTCTGATTGATGTAAGTAGGATCACCGGTTGCATTGCTACCAATGTAGGCATCCCATGCACCCATGGTCCAGCCTGCTGCATAGTTGGTATATAACGGAATAGCATCTGTGTTTTCTTTGATTTTTTTCAAAGCTTCGATAAATTCCGTTGGTGTTTTAGGCAATTCTGTAATTCCGGCATCTGCAAAGACTTTTTTGTTATACACAATACCCTGCGCTGTTGCGGTAGATGGTACTCCGTAGCAAACTCCATCGTATGCCCACTCAGTTGCATAATTGATTTGTGTGCTCATTTCTTCTACAGAGCCATATGGCATAAAGTAGGAACTGAGGTCTGCTTTATCTACGGCCGGAATCATCATCACAGTTTCGTAATCACCGGACTGTAAATGAGTCTTGGCATCATCTGCATAGTTGGTATCTGTCGTCAGATCTACGGTGATACCAGGATACATTTTGTTGAATTCTTCCAGGTATTCTTTCCATGACACTCCGCCATAATCATCAGAATCCATATCTGTTCTGTGATTGAACAAAGTAATAGTGGTATTGAGATCTGTGAAATCTTCCCCAAGAGTCACACTGGAATAAGTAAGAGTCCCGGGTTCTGTCTCAGATGCCCCGGCAGTCTCTGTGTTCTCCGTAGGTGCTGCCTCTGTAGTTGTGCCTTCTTCCACTGTTGTTTCTGCAGTAGGCGCCGCGTTACCGCAAGCGGTTAAGCCAAGTACCATACTGGCAGAAAGAATAGCTACTAGTTTCTTTTTCATAGTTTTCTACCTTCCTCCTATTTTTAACTTAAATTTAAGTTATTTTTAGTATACTTCTTAGCCACTTAAAGTCAATGAATTTGTAAAAAATAAATAAATTCTGTTTGATTTTCCAATAATGAATAGGTCATTTTTGGTAATTTTTCACATAAAAAAGGAGGCTAAAAAGCTAATTTTTCTCGAATTAGTTTTTTAACCTCTCTGCCATGTTTTTATTCACTAGAGTTTTTTATTTTTTTAACTACAGTTTTGGCGCCACGACACTTTCCTTTTCCACTATAGTGCCACCAATAATGATTAACCCTTTCTGATAATGCTCCTTTTTCAGGTTATGTAGTAAATTATGAACTGCACGTCTTGCCATACCTTTGGTGTTTACATCATAAGTAGTGATACCGATATCACAAAGACCCGGGTATAGGAAATTATCATATCCTACTACAGACACATCCTGCGGAACCCGGTACCCCTCACTTCTGAGCTTAGCAATCAACATACTTGCTGCTAAATCGCAATTACAAACAAAAGCTGTTGGCATCTTCTTGGGAAGTATCAGGAGTTTTTCATCCATGACGCCATTTTCGATAGACCTATCTTGTAAAATCCAGTCTTTCGGTACATCTACACCGTGTTCCATCATGGATCTCATATAACCTAAATAGCGATCTGTGATGGAGCTGGTCGCAAGTAGAGTACCTACATAGCCAATATCATGATGTCCCTTTTCAAATAGATAATTGGTCATGGTATAGGCGCCATAATAGTTATTGGAGATAACAGCGTCATTGTCTACCACGGACTCACTAAAGTCTAGGTACACCACCGGCAGCCGGAATCTGGCTATCCCGCTTAAATAGGCATCGCTCAGCTTACCGATAATAATGAGGCCCGCTACTTTCAGCTCTCGTAAAATGTTGGGCATCACGATTTTTTCTTCCATTTCTGCTGTGATGGACTCCAGGAAGCTACCGCATCCCTTCGCTGCAATTTCCGTAGCCACCAGTTGCTGCAGATTTCCGTAGAAAGAAATGTAATCTGCCATGTAACGTTCTGCCACTAAAATACCAATCGGAAAAGTCTTCTCTTTTGTCTGCAGTACACCCTTTCTTCTACTAAGAGGCTCGTACCCCATTTCCCGCGCCAATTCTTCTATTTCTTTTCGCAAGCTTTCGCTCATGCCCTTTTGACCGGACAAGGCTTTGGAGACAGTCACTGTGCTGACTCCCAGTTTCTCTGCGATATCCTGTAATCGAACTGATTTAGCCATATCATCCCTCTTTTTAAGTTTTTTCTGGTTAATCGTTTTATACCGCTTATTTTTTATAAGTATATCGTACTTTTTCTAAAATTGGAATATGATGTTGACTTAATTTCTTTTTTCTTGTATATATAATTTAGCTTAATTTAATCGCTTAATTTAATCTTTTAGGAGGTTACTATGAAACAAATCCAATCTAATGCACCAAGTATCCAGTGCTCTGCAAATCCCGTACTAGAACCGATGCCTGGCTGTCCCTGGGCAGATACCATGGTGTTAAATCCGGCTTTGGTTCTGGATAATGACGGCCATACCATCCATATGCTTTTTCGTGCCACCGGCCCATGGCCTTCCAAGAATCTTCGAGGCATTTCTGACCCATATCCTATCTTTCTTGGATATGCAGTCAGTACAGACGGAGGAGAAAGCTTTGAAGCAGATTTTACACGCCCTGCCCTGTCTCCCGGCTTAGCCTACACCCAGGAAGAAATGTACATCCAAAACATCTACGGTGAAAAAGTCATCCATTATGCCAACGGTTGTGTAGAAGACCCACGGTTCTTCTATGTAGAGGGTCAACTCTACCTTACTGTGGCATGCCGGCTCTTCCCACCCGGAGCCTATTGGCTTGGGGATAAGCGGAAAGATAACCTGCCGGATTGGGTTCTTCAAGAAGACAGTCCCCTAGGGCATCTTGCCATGCGAAACGACACGGTCACTGTACTTTATCAGGTGGATTTAAATGCTCTAAAGAGCCGAGAGTACGAAAAGGCCTTTGCCTACGTAGGCCCTTTGACAGATGGGGAATTGACAGATAACAGGGATGTTTTTCTCTTTCCTCGCAAGTTTCAGATTGACGGAAGAAGCCAGTATCTTATGCTCCACAGACCGGATAATCCTTCTGTATTCGGTGCAGACAGTCATAAGCCAAGTATTATGCTGGCAGCTGCAGATAGTTTTAAGGATTTCTCAACAGAAAAAGCGACGCATAAACTACTATTAAAGAGTCAATTTGATTGGGAAAAAGAACGAGTAGGTGCAAGCTTTCCGCCAATGGACTTGGGAAATGGGGAGTGGCTTATGTCTTATCACGGGAAACAATATCCCGGATATGGATATACCCAATCCTTCGCTATTTTAGAAGACGTAGAAAATGATTTTCCACGGATCAAGCACAGAGTTTCAGAGCGCGTTCTCTATGCAAAACAGGCATGGGAACTACCTGATAAGTTCCCATGCCCGTGCATTTTCACTACTGGTGCCGTCCTGCTGGATGACACGCTGATTATGGGGTATGGCGCCGCCGATCAAAAAATCGGAATTGCTAAAACCCGTTTTTCCAAGTTGCTGGATTACATCAGGTGCTTTGATGCACAAGGTAATCCTACGCAAACTCCTTAATGGATTTGCCCACATTCATAAAGTGGTCTGCGATACGTTCTGCATTAGATGCAAGAGACATGTACTGTGCCCCTACCATAGGGGTACAGATACCTTCGTTCATACGTTTGATATGGTTATCTTCCATACGCGCAGTGATGCGGTCAATTTCATCTTCTATCTGCTCTGCATGATGAAGCGCATCGAAATCCAGATTCACATATGCTGCCATACAAGAATCGAAAAGATTGATGACCTTTTCTTCCATGTACTGAATCTCCGCAACAGCGGAAACAGAGAAGCCCTCACCGGAAGACTGAAGACTGTCTGCATATTCTACTATATTTTCCGCATAGTCACCCACACGCTCTAAATCCGAAATGGTGTGGAACGCTACCGACAAGAACTTATGATCCTGATCGCTTAACTGTTCTTTGGAAAGCTTCACGATGAAATGCACCAGTTCTTTGTTAATGAAGTCCAGTTCCTTTTCTCTGTGCTCAAACTCCGGTTTCTTGTCGAAGTTCAAGTTGCAGATAATATCCAAGGAAAGCTTGAAGTTCTGCAGAGACTTCTCTGCCATATTAATGATTTCATTCTTCGTCTGCTGTACCGCAATGAAAGGTGTAGTCAGCATGTGCTCATCTACATAATAAAGGCGAAGTTCTTCCTTCTTTTCGGTTTCTACCTTCTCCACCTCCGGAATCAAAGCACGTACCACTTTGATAAGACCATTGGTCAACGGTAAGAAAATAAGTACCGTAATCACATTAAATACAGTATGGAACATAGCCAGCTGTAACTGTGGTGCATGCGGGAACAAGTCTGCAAAAATAGTACCGTAGCTTAACTCTCCACCGGATACCACATGCAGGATACCTGATAAAATCATAAAGAACACTACACCACCCACGTTAAAGAATAAGTGGATGAGGGATGTACGCTTTGCGTTCTTGCTGGCGCCGATTGCTGCAAACAATGCCACCACGCAGGAACCGATATTGGAACCCATAGTCAGGTAAATACCCTGATTCAAGGTAATGAGTCCGGCTACAACCATGGTAATGGCCACAGATGTCATAACAGAGGAACTCTGAATGATAGCTGTCAGAATAGTGCCGATAAGAACCAGCAAAAGCGGATTACGAATCATGGCAAGGAAGTTCTCCACCGCTTCTGCTTCCGCAAAGGAATTCATGGAAGAACTCATCATGCTAAGACCTACGAAAAGCATGCCGAAGCCTGCTAGGATACCACCTACTTCTTTTACTTTTTCACTTTTTCCAAAAAGGATGATGAAAGCACCGATACCGGCAAATGCTGAAAACAGTACTGTGGTACTGATTCCACCGCCACCTGAAAAGCCAAGGGCTACAATCTGACCGGTAATGGTGGTACCGATATTGGCACCATAGATAATGGTAGCTGCCTGCTCCAGAGACATGATGCTGGCGTTTACGAAACCGATGACCATGACGGTAATGGCACCGGAACTTTGAATCGCCGCGGTACCAACCGCACCGATTCCGACTCCCACAAGTCTACTCTTTGCAGCTTTTGCAAACAGATTCTTCAGTCCATTACTGCTAATGGTCTCTAAATTCTTACTCATCATGCTGCAAGCCACCAGGAAGATACCTATTCCGGCCAGCAGACCAAGCAATGCTGTTGTAATCATACAGTATTCTCCGTTATAACTGATACTTGGCGCGAATGAAACTTTCGATATACTTCGCAGTCTCGTCCAGTCCCAATGCACTGGAATTCACAGACAAATCATACAGTCTGGAATCGCCCCATTTCATTTTGCAAAAATAATTGTGATAGTGCTTTCTGTGTGCATCGTGACGCAGGATTGCCTTCTTAGCTTCCTTTTCATCAAAGGAACGAACCTCCATGATACGTTTCACTTTGGCATCATAATCTGCCAGCACAAAAACAGGAACCAAACAATCATAGTCCTGTAATACGCTTTCCGCACAGCGGCCTACGATGACAAAAGACTTTCCTTCTTTTGCAATCTTCTGCATATACTCAAACTGCGCTTCTGCAATACCGATTTCCGGAGCAGAATGGCCTCCACGCACACGTCTTGTAAGGCCGAATAAAGCTTTCTCGTCAAAACGTTTGATTTTCTCGATATCTACCCCTTTGCCTTCGAACATTTCATCCAGCAAATTATGATCATACAATGGTAAATCAAAAGCTTTTGCAAGTTTCTCGGCGATATAGTGACCGCCGGAACCATATTCACGTCCTATGGAAATGATAAGTTGTTTTTCCATATTCAATCCCCCCTTTTATAAGTATCTGGCAAAAATTACCAGCGTACTGATAACTAACACAATCAAAGTGGCAGGAACCGCATGCTTGCAGTACTCGCCCCAAGTCACAGGATGACCGGATTTAGCGGCTACGGACATACCTACTACATTGGCGCTGGCGCCGATTGGAGTTGCAGAACCACCGATATCTGTACCCATGGACAAAGCCCATGCCAAAGTATCCAGATGTACCCCACTGGTAGCTGCCAAAGAGCTGATAACCGGTACCATGGTAGCTGCAAATGGAATATTGTCGATAAAAGCGCTGGCTAGCGCAGATACCCAAATGATGATAGCAATCATGATATGAGCATTACCACCACTCACTTCTTCTATAAAAGTAGCAATAACAGATAACACGCCGGTTTCTTCCAAACCGCCTACTACCACAAACAGACCAATAAAGAACAATAACGTCTTATAGTCCACATGGCCCATAACTTCTTTCAGTCCATCTTTACCTGCTTCTATAAAGGTAGTCACCACAGTAAGAACCGCTACGATTACACCGATGGTCGCTACTGTCAGGCCTGTCATAGCATGAGTTACCAAAAGAACAACTGCAATGCCAAAAATCACGGCACTGATTCCAAAACCTCTCTTATCCAAAATAGCATTCTTCGGATCAGGTAAGGAAGCTACATCTACATCTTTTCCACTGCTACGAAGCTGTTTGTGGAAAGACAGGTAGAAGTAAACAAGTACAAATACCATACTGATCATTGCAATCATTCCTGTATGCTTTACAAAGTCTGCAAAGGAATAACCAAATGCAGTTCCGATAATGATGTTTGGCGGATCACCGCACATAGTAGCAGATCCACCCAGATTTGCGCAAAATACCTCAGATAAAATCATAGGTACCGGATTAAACTTCAAAAGCTGAGATAACTCTACAGTAACTGCTGCCAGGAACAGGATTACGGTAATACTGTCGATGAACATGGATAGTACAAAGCTCATCAGCATAAAGGTAATAAATATAGGTACAACTTTATACTTTACGGCTTTTGCAATGGTCATACATAACCAACGGAAAAAGCCCACTCTGGCCATGCCTTCTACCATAACCATCATACCTGCCAGGAATAAAATTGTGGCCCAGTTGATTCCAGAAGATGCAGATTCTTCAGTTGCATACCAGAATCCTTTTGTAAAAATACCCCTAATATTCAAGGTGCGGCTAATTGCTTCAAAACTTTGCATCGCCACGCCGAACACAAAAACAAGTGTCAGTACGCCGCAAATCAATGTAACATACTGTTTTTCAAATTTGTCCATAATAATTAGGACAAACATGGCAAGGAAAATAATCAATGCCATAATCTGTGCTGCTAACATATATAAGACCTCCTAGTATACTCTGTAACCCATTTCCCAATATACCTTCGGTCTTCCCCAAATGCTATTCTACCATTCTCTATTGCAATGTGTAACACAAAAATTGTGTTTTTTAATTAGATTGCTCATAGAATCCTCATGTATTTAGACTAATTCAAATCAAATCCTTCAAAATGCCGAAGGTCTCCCGTACCATATTGTTTGGCAAAAACCTCGGTTGCATATAAGCAGCAATTCCTTTTATTACCCAGTTTCTGGAATTTACGATAACCGGTTCCATTGTATCTCCCACAGATGTCACAGGCTTCACTTCCTTATCCGTTACCAAAAGCGCCCTCTCCGCCAACGTCACACCTCGAAAAACATGGTAATTATTGGTTACAATCCCTATTTTCAAATCATTGGGGATTTTCTGCTCCTTCTCCAAAACATCTCCCACCAGCAATGGAAGGGTGTTTTCCAGATTTTCTTTTGTGGTGGTGGAAACTGTCTCTGTCAGTATCCGGTTTTCCGGTATGCCCTTTGCTACCAGATAGGCTTTGCCCCCCTCGCCTTCACTGATAGGTTCATTGCTTCCCTGTCCGCCGGTGACAATGCAGACTGTGTCTGGATTCTCTGTGAGATAGGCATAGGCTTCATCTAATCGATAGCGAAAGACGATGCTGGGTCCGCTGTCCCGCATCTGTGCTCCTAATACAATGATATAGTCCATATCCGGCTGTCCGTGCTGAAACATTCCACTAAGGATAGCAGCCTGGCAAAGTAAAAATACGTTCAGTATAACGCAAAGCAGTACGCTAATCAGTACCTTTAGCCCCAGCGGCTTCTTCGTCCAAACCCCTGTGCCGGTTCGCCAAAAAAGGTAAAAGCAAACCACCGCTAAAATCGCCCATATGAGAAAAGAGTTGGTACCGCTGCCCACTAAATAAACCATAATACCATAGCAAAGGTTCAAGATGGCCAACGCAAGCCATATTCCTTTCCAAATCTTCACTTTTCTAGTCATATCTAATTTCACCTTTTACCTTATAAGATTTCCTTGGAATCCAACACAATGGTAAAAGGGCCGTCATTTAATAAGGATACCTTCATGTCTGCGCCAAAGGATCCTGTCTGCACCGGGAACCCGGCTGTTTTGCACTGTTCTATAATATATTCATATAAGGCATTTGCCATATCCGGCGCACCTGCCTCTATAAAAGAAGGCCTGTTGCCCTTCTTACAATTTGCGTATAGCGTGAACTGTGAAATCAATAAAAGTTCACCTTTTACATCTTCTAAAGAAATATTGGTTTTGCCGTTCTCATCTTCAAAAATACGAAGTCCCAGCATTTTCTTTACCATTTTATCTGCGATTTCTTTAGTATCCTCGCCGGATACACCGATGAGCACCAGATATCCCTTACCGATTTTACCGATTGTCTCCCCCTCTACTTCTACAGATGCGTGACTGACACGCTGAATGACAAACTTCATTTTTCTCTCCCTTTGTTAGACCAATTCTGCTAATTAGTATATCACATCCCTCTTTTGGAAACCTAGTTACCATTTATCCTGTAATTCCTACCAGTTATCCTTTGTGCAAAATAAAATAGTTTCCAATCTGCTATAACAAAATGGATTTTTATAGCGAGGAGATAAAGGATTATGAAAAAGTTAAGAAACTCTGTAAAAATACGTATCATGGCTCAGCTCCTACTGTTGCTGGTCATCTACGCAGTCAGTGCCATCATGAGTGGCGTCACCAACAATCAAGTGGAACTTTCCACTAAGCTTTTAGACGACTATACCATCCACCTCATGGCGGAGCAGATGGTACTGGAAAAAGATATGGCCTCTGTGGAGCGAGATGCACTGCGTTTTCTTTCCTTCCACACAGATGCAGCCAACACTTCCACTGCTTGTAAAGCCAAGGTTACCGAAATCAGCGACAAAGCAGAAAGCCTAAAATCCGGCGTGGCGCTTTTCGCAAAAGCGGAAATGAACAATGCTTTAAACGATGCGTATGCGCCTTACTATGAGGAATTGCAAAAATACGTTACGCAAGCAGCTCTAGTGGTGAACGCGATTCAAAAGAATGACATCACTAATGTAAAAGCAGAATATGGCAAGCTGATGAACATGGGTCAATCCATGGACAGCGTAGCATCCAGCTACCAGTCTACCCTGGATAAATTAGTAGCCCATGAAACCAAACTGGTACAAAGCCGCGTACATCGTGCTACTGTAATCACCATTGTTATGGGTATCATTTTCGTACTCATTATGATCAGCACCATGGTTATGTGCTTCACCACAGTCATTCGTCCATTAGAGAAAATGCAGAAAAAGCTCCAAGCTATGATTGCTGACTTAAAAGATGGACGCGGAGATTTAACTGCCCGAGTAGAGTATCTCTATGAAGATGAAGTAGGTCAAATCGGCATCGGCATCAACTCCTTCATGGAAGAATTGCAGAAGGTCATTCGCGCTATCAAGTCCGGTTCCGACGATATTCAAACTGCTACTTTGCATATGAATGAAAATATCAAAACCAGCGAGAATACAGCTTTTTCCATCTTTGAAGGCTTAAGCGAAGTCTCTGCAAACATGGAAGAGATTACCGCCAGCCTGCAGAATATCGACGCATCCACCTCTGAGATTCTCACTTCTGCCAGCCAGGTGAAAGAATCTTCTGGTGAAAGCGCGCAGCAAGTAAAAGACTTATTAGACCAAGCGGTAAACGCCAAAGAGTCTTCCGAATCCAGCAAAGCGGATACCCAGTCCATTATGGAAGATATCAGTGCTCGTATGGAAGAATCCATCGAAAAGAGTAAATCCGTAGAACAGATTCGCGAGCTTACCGATAACATCCTGACCATTTCCTCTCAGACGAACCTTCTGGCATTAAATGCCAGCATCGAAGCCGCCAGAGCCGGAGAAGCAGGACGCGGTTTCTCCGTTGTCGCTACGGAGATTCAGCATTTGTCTGAAGACACGAAGAATATTGCGAATAAGATTCAGGAAACCAATACGATTGTCCTTGGTTCTGTCCAAGAGCTGGTAGATAATGCCAATGAACTTTTAGAGTACATTACCTCCACCATCCTAACGGACTACGATAAGTTTGTAGAGAATGCTGTAGCCAATGAAACCGGTATTTCCGAAATCTACAATTTGCTTATGAGTTTCGCAGAGAATGCACAGAAAATGGAAAAGCTGACAGAGTCTTTATCTGATGGCGTAACAGAAATCAGCAGCGCTTCCGAGAACAGCGCCGTATCTCTTGTGAAGTCCACAGAGGACATGAATAATCTCCACGAATCCGTAAGAAAGATTCAGGTAGAATCTTCCAAAAACGGCAAGACCGTAGAGATGCTCAATGCAGAAGTTGCAAACTTCAGTCAAATATAGTTTTCTCCCAAGAAAAAGGGCGATGCCTATCGGCACCGCCCTCCCGCAAGGGAAACCCCTAGGGAACCCCCGCAAAATTCCTCCAAGTCATTTGTTTATTCTTAACTACTAAGAATTATTTAGCAGTTGCGTCTCGCTATATAAATCAGTTGAAATAATACATAAGATTCAATGAATCCGGATTATCATCATCTATATACCCGGTATCAGAAAAACCTGCTACTTCATAAACATGTAGTGCAACAGCTGCATATTTTTTCACGCATACCTCTACACAATCATACTTATGCTCTTTTTCAAGATTCGCAAGAATCATTTTTAAGGCCTGAGTGCCATAACCGTTGCCCTGATAGTCTTTATCAATCATAAATTGCTGAAGATCATAGCAGGCCGGTTCTTCATCCATATCTCTCACCAATGCCAGCCCGACAGCTTTTCCATCATTTACTATACCTATGACCTTCGCACTTGAGGACCGGAAAATATAGCCCCTTGCCATAATTCCTATGTTGCTTGCCAGAAAATGTTTTTGACTTTCATCAACGGACAGACCGGCAAAATCTATCCAGTTTTCTTCGTTCACTTCAACAAGTTTTAGCTTTTTATCCTCCGATTCATTGGTAATTGTCATTGACAACTCGATTTCATCATCGTCTGCTGCACCAGTCTCCCGGAACCCCATACTGTGATACAGCCCCAGCGCCGCTTCATTGTCCTTATTACAGGTAAGTGTAACTCGATTGGAGTCACCAAAAGGCTTGGTTTCTATGTAGGACAAAACTTTCTCCAAAGCTACTTTCCCGAAACCTTTTCCCTGATGCTTCACATCAATCATCATGTGCCATATGTCATATTCCGGTATGTCATAATCATAAATGACCATGACATACCCAACCATCTCATCATCATTGTAAATTCCAAATGGTTGGCACTGATTCCGGTACACATATGCTTGTGCAAGGCTACGAATCGGATGGGATACATATTTATACTGTCCCACACCCAACTTAAGATTAAATGCATCAATAAAATTGTCTTCTGTGATTTTCCTAAGATTAATCATAAGATTCCTCCATAAATGTAATTAGCTAGTTGTAAATGTCTTGTATGAACATCTATGAAGGAAGGGCAAAAAAATCCCGTGGTGAATAAACCACGGTACTCCAGAAATCTAATTAGAATGTAAAAGCCGAGGTCTTCAATAGATATTCAGATATTATGTTTTTCTTCATATTCATCATAATTGAACGCCTCACTTTCTTTGTAATTTACCTATTCATCATATAGGCTTGGTTATTTTTATGCAATAGTTTTGGTAATTGTTTCCGTGCATAATACCATCAAGAGAATTTAGACAACCTCAATCTCAATTCCCACTACACCTTATTATCCCTCATATGCTACCGGAAGAGGAAAAGGTATAACATTATCCGGCTCATGGTTTCTAGCATTCCAAATAGTTAGTTTCTGCTGCATATTCATCCAACTTTCTACTGATGTATTTGTAGCTTTACTAATCCTCAATGCCATATCCGGACTGAGTGATGATTTCTCGTTTATAAATTCTGACAAGGCCTTTCTGCTTACGCCAAGCATATATGCCGCCTCAGTTACAGTAAGACCTATGGGTTTCATAACATCTTCTAAAAAAACACATCCAGGATGAGTTGGTTTTCTAGTCATATCCGTATTCCTCCTTTTCTAATGATAATCCATATAATCAACAAGATATGCATCCTGACCTTCAAAATAGAAAGTCATACGCCAATTACCATTAACAGTAACTGACCACATGTCTTCCATGTCACCCTTCAATGGGTGCAAACGGTATCCCGGCAGATTCATATCCTGTGGTTCAACGCTAGCATCTAATCTATCCAACATTCTGGCTAATTTTGATGCGTGTTCAGGTTGTATCCCCTTCTTGGATCCGGTCTCATAAAATTCTTTTAATCCTTTATGTGCAAAAGACTTTATCATGTCTATATTGTAACCCACAACGTTACACGTGTCAATCTTGTTTGGCCGCCAGCCCGGGATTCGCAGAGCCTCCGGCTCTCGCTCATCGCAACGCTCGCAAGGGAACCCCCTAGAGAACCCCCTGTAAAATGTTTTTACCAACGATTCATATTCCGTTGAAACTTACTAGCATATGCTTCCTTCAATTCATCTGCTGTAATTCCATAGCATAGCAAAACATCGTTATAATACATTAGTACATCCGCCATCTCTTCCACAAGATGCTCACGTTCTGGATGATCAATATCAGATGCCTGTGCACCATGCTTTTTGACAATATCAATCACTTCACCGATTTCTCCAATCATCCAAAGCAGTTTATTCTTTCCTACTTCCGGAGATATATGTTCCCATTTATCCTTATACTTTTCCTGCAGCGCTCGTTGCATTTCAAGCATCTCATTTACGCTAAACTCTGCCATCATTTTCCTCCCAAATCATTTGTACAACATCGATTTCAATTCCGACAACGCCATATTTTTCCTGTTCTTCAATGGAATAGTATTCATTCATATCATCAGGCGATGCAGTAACAATATTGTCTGCTGTATATCCACATTCAAGCAACGGAAGATTGCTATACAATTTGCTAAATGAATCATATATGTAAAGGTTCTTTACCCGAACATCAATCCATTCATGCTTCCCCTCAGTATTAACAAATTCGATGATATCACCCTCGTGAATCATCCTACGTTTTTCATCGTATAATCGTAATTCTATCGTTTTAGTTCCATCTTTAATCATGTTAAATGGCAATGGTGTAAGCTGCATGATATGTTTCACTTTTCTTTGAGCCTCGACAACAGTATAATCATCCATATCATATGTTTTTCCTGTTTCACAGAATCCATTCTTATGCCAGAAGTGTTCTGCCTGCGGATTACCCTCTACCCAGCACAACTGAATATTTGAAAAACCATTTCCACATACAAATTTGGCCAATTCGCTAATGATGGAACTTCCAATATCTTTTCCCTGTACAGATACATCCGTCATAAAAAAGCCAACATATGCTGTCTCTGCCTCCGGAAATCCCAATATCAAATCCATGACAGCAATTAACTTATCGGCGTCAAAATATCCTACGTAAAATTTGTCTTCCACCGTCTTTCCCGGTGGAAGTGCTGCCATATCCTCCTCAATACTTTCCGGTGTTACAAATGGTGGGCAGTAGTCGTAGTACAGTGTGTTTTTGCTACACAAATTATAAACGATTGAAATATCATTCTTCCCCAATCTTTTTACCGTATATTTTTCTGAAAGGTTTTCAATTGTAAATTGCATTATCTTAGTAGTATCCCTTCGTAGTATTTTTCTTGAAATTCAATTCTTTTCAATATTTCATCGTCAGAGTAATCTTTTCCATCTACAGAAACAATCCATTTATCCTCACTATCATTTGTCCGATGATAAATAGCAATTACTTTACCAGTGAATGTCTTGAGTGGCTCATCAGCACCAAATATGTAAACGTCCTGTTCTTCACCATCAGCAGCAAACACTCCGTCCACATAACCATAATTGATTGGATATATCATATCAGGGTAATTAGGATGTGCTGAGCCAAGAGGACGATCAACTGTTCCAGTAACAACTGCGCCGATGATTTCTTTGTATTGTTCCATTTCCTTTGCTCCAATATGTTTTTCTAGTATCTATAGCAAAATATCAAAGTCCGAATAAGCGTGTAATCCACTTCCATGATTCAGTTTTCCTTCTTTGTCTAACTGGCATAAAGCATCCTCAATGTCACCAATAATGGATGGTGAAATATCCATCGTATGATGTCCCGGAAACACTCTTTTTATGCTGAGTTTTTCAACCCTCTTTATAGACTCATAAAAAAGTGAAGGATCTGTAGAAGGATAATTCGCATACAAACAACCTTTATAAACCAAATCTCCAGAATACAAATATTTTCTATCTGCTTCATAGAAACAACAATGCCCTGGAGAGTGACCTGGCGTATGTATAACCTGTAACAAACGATTACCTAAATCAAAACTATCGCCATCCTGCATTATAACTTTAGGTTTTCCTTGAAAAACATGATACTTATTGATATCAAAGTCATTGGGAAACTCGCAGTTCTCACGTGTCAAATTTGCCTTTACAGTATTTAGAGGTAGAGGGAAGTTTCCGTTAAGCCATGACTCTTCCATTTTATGTACGGCAATATCACCAAATAATGCATGTCCTCCAATATGATCCCAATGAACATGCGTAGTAACGACCTGCACCGGTAAATCTGTAATAGAATCTACTACAGTTCTAATACTTGAAACACCTAACCCAGTATCTATCAGGATTGCCTTTTCAGCTCCACATAAGAGATAACAGCGTGTTTCTTCCCAGTGTTTGTTTTCACATATTGCATATGTCTGCTCATCAAGTTTTTCTACTGTAAACCATTCATCTGACATTCCAATAATCCTTTTCGTAGCTTCTATTTACACTTTCAAGCGATACACCACGTTGTTAGTTTCGCCCTCAGTAACTACAACATTTGCCTCTTCCAACATCTTCATATATCGCCAAGCCGTTGTTCTGGTCTTACCGGTTAACACCATTACTTCTTGGATAGATAACTGTTGCTTTTCCTCCAATGGATCTAACAGTGGTATAACCTTATCATAATCAGCTTGTTTCAAAACTTGTTTCAATCTTGTTTCATTTTGTAACAACCCACTATCTTTATTACCATTTTCGGAGTAGGTTGGCTTCATATCATCGTCATTCCGCACCCCTTTATAATAATCCAGCCGAATCGGTATTGTAAACCATAGTGCCTGTCTATCAACATCTGTTTCAAAAGTAGCTCTAGGGAACCCAAGCTCTTCTTCCTCTATATCCCCTTCGAAAATGGCAGTTAACGAAACAAATTTGAAAAAAAGTAAAAAAAGTTTCATTAACGCCGCAATTATGATATTATATGTATGAGCCAAAAGTGGTTTGATTATACAAGAAGACTGGAAGAACAAATATGAAGAAACTATACAAACGAGAAAAGTATCTAAAACGCCTAAGAGGATTTTATGACGATGTAGATATGATTAAAGTCATTACCGGCGTAAGACGTTGCGGAAAATCTTCTCTTATGGAGATGATTTGCGGTGAACTTGTGTCTCAAGGCACTGATGAGAAGAATATCATATACATTCATCTAGATAGGAGGCCGTTTAAATCTATCAAAACTACCGAAAAACTGGAGGAATTGATCGATAGTAAGGCGGCCGGTATAAACGGTGTTAAATATCTGTTTATAGATGAGATTCAGAACGTTAAAGGGTTTGAGGAAACGATCAACGCATACAGAGAAGAAGGCGATTACTCTATTTTTATAACCGGAAGTAACTCTTATCTTCTATCAGGTGAACTCACTACCAAACTGACCGGCAGGTATATCGAGTTTGAAATGCGAACGCTTACATTCGATGAATATATTGGAATTAAGGGATTCTTTGGCAAAACAATCAATCCTGATATGGAGCGGGAATTTATACAATATATCACCGAAGGAGGGTTCCCGTTGTCGGTAAAATACGATACTTATGACGAGAAGATGGCGTATGTTAATAGTATAATCGATGAAATCTATGACAAAGATATAAAAACAAACAGGAAGATCCGAAAAAAGGCGCTGTTCCAAAAAGTACAGACATATATAATCAACAACTTCGGATCTACAACTTCAGTTGACTCAATCTGCGAGTATCTTTGCAAAAACGGAGAAAGCGTTACCAAGCGAACAATTTATACGTATCTGGAAATATTGGAAAATACCAAGATACTGTCGAAATGTCAGCGTTTTGATATGAAAAGCAAGAAGTCTTTGAATGGTGAAGAAAAGTATTATCTTTCAGATCTGAGCTTCTACTTTGCAAGGAATACTGACGGAAGAATAAACTACGGTCCCGTTTTGGAGAACATAGTATATAACTACGTTAGATCCAACGGTTACAAAACGAGTATCGGTAAGATTGGCAAACTGGAGGTCGATTTTATACTGCGTAAGAATGCCGATGAATATTCGTATGTACAAGTTGCGCGCACCATTGACAATGACAATTATGACGAGAGTGGCAAGAATATCACGGAAGAGAGAGAATATCGTTCGCTAGAAAAAATATCAGACGGGTATCCCAAGTATTTGCTCACAATGGACAAGTTACTTCAACGCCGAAGCGGGGTGAAACACCTGAATATTGTCGATATGATTTTGGAATCAAAGGAGTTTATATAATATAAGGCTTGTTGATCCCTGGTGGCAGAATGAGTGGTTCCTTTCAAAAGTGAACCCCTAACTCCGTCCCCCAGGCTTTTCCACCTCACCGACCGACGCAGGACGCCAGCCCGTGATTCGCAGAGCCTCCGGCTCTTGCTCATCGTGATATTCGCCGAATAAAGAAGCTCACGCTTCTTTATTTACGCCTAAAAGAAAACACGCCCATTCGTGCGAGCACGAGGGCGTGTTTCATTTTAGGCAAGCAAAAAGCCGAGCTTTTTGCTCGGCTCATTATCGTGCGGAAGATGGGACTTGAAAAAATTTTCTACCCAAGAAATCCAGTAAAAAGGAGGATTACAACGTCAACTCCTCTTGGGTACCTCATAGGGTACCTCAAATAGTATATGGGTACCTCACCCAAAAAGAATCTCTAATTACATATGCATATTCAGTTATAGGTGCTTAAATCAGGCACCTATTTTTTATGCCTTTCTTCACACAAAAAGAAAGGAAACGCATATGGAAAAGACAATAACTATTACATCCGGCAATCCAATTGTAGATCAGGTTGCCACCATGAATCTAACCGGAAATATCATTCCGGAATCTTGGTATCACACCATTATCAATGAGAATGGTAAGACTAATACTCTCGCCATCCTTATCCTTGCTGATATCGTTTATTGGTATCGCCCAACAGAAGAACGTGACGAAACCACGTTGTCCGTATCTTATTCAAAAAAATTCCACGATGAAGACTATCTCCAAAGAAGCTATGAACAGCTTATGGAGAAGTTCAACATTTCAAAGAGGCAGGCACGAGATGCCCTCATCCTTCTTGAAACCCTTGGCGTTGTCAAAAGGCATTTCAGGAATATCGTCGTTGCCGGTCTTCCACTTTCCAATGTCATGTATTTGGAACTTGTTCCGGATGTTCTTAAGGACCTTACCTTTCCATCCGGACAAAATTTTGACCTAGGTAATAACAAATTTGTTACCACCTCTTCCCATAAAAGAAATGAAGACCTTTCAAAAACGGAACAACCACTTTCCAAAAATGATGTTACGTATACAAAGACTACATCAGAGACTTCCTCAAAGATTACTACAGAGAGTTCTTCAACAACTATAGGAGCCAACTTTTCGACTGACGTCAAAAACTCGGCTGCGATTGTTGATGATGCTAGAGAAGTTTTTAAAGAGTTTGGTTTATCAGATAAGGACATTCAATCCATCCTATCTGCTTCTGGCTACGACATCGAGCGATGTAAAAAAGCAAAAACGGTTCTTAATCAGCAAAGCACAAAGATTAATAACGTTGCTGGTTGGTTAATTAAGGCTGTACGAGAGAATTATCAGCCTTTAGCGAAATCTCCATCCAGAAGAAATTCTATTCACAATTTTGATGAGCGTAATTATACCGATGCTGATTGGGCTGAAATTGAGCGTAGGCTTTTAGCAAAATCTTACGAGTCCTTTTAGCATCGCGTATTGAAATAAGAGTTCCTGCGGAAGTTTTATTTCAATTGCGATGGCACAAGGGAAGGCGTCGCCCGGGGTGCGGTCTGCCTGTGGCAGACTCTCGCAAAGCGAGAAGCACCGACCGAGCCGGAAGGTGAGACAGTAGCTCCCGATGAGACCGGGGATGGCATCGCCGGGGCAGAGCCCCTAAAGATTGGGTTAGCTATCGGCAAGGGCAAAGCCCTTATGAGATGCCTGTCATGGCGAATGACCGCTAACCGCGTAGGTT